>Ga0182027_10004249_pt1 | contig 22284 bp, 14 predicted proteins | sample 712E1DmetaG_FD_121300 | JGI IMG/M metagenome (GOLD analysis project Ga0182027, IMG submission 121300) | Permafrost microbial communities from Stordalen Mire, Sweden - 712E1D metaG (Illumina Assembly) | ecosystem: Environmental > Terrestrial > Soil > Wetlands > Permafrost | place: Sweden... | reverse complement strand
TTTCTCTCCAATAATAAATGCCATTGCTAAATTATCGGGCGTCAGTTATGATGACGACAAGTATAGAATTCCAATGCGCGTTATTGCCGATCATATCAGAACTTTAACTTTTGCTATTGGCGACGGTGCCGTTCCCGGGAATGAAGGCCGGGGTTACGTATTAAGAAGAATTTTAAGAAGAGCTGCCCGTTATGGGAGGAAACTGAATCTTCATAAACCTTTCCTTTACCAGCTTGTAAAAGTACTGGTAAATACAATGGGTAATGTTTTTCCGGAAATAAAGGAGAAACAGAGTTATATAGAAAAAATAATCCGCGCCGAAGAGGAAAGCTTTAACGTAACCCTTGACAGAGGAATAGATCTCTTTGAAAAAATTGCAAATGATATTATATCATTGGGATTTAATGTGATCTCTGGTGAAGAAGTTTTCAAATTGTATGATACCTATGGCTTCCCTGTTGATCTTACAAATGTTATGGCGAAGGAAAGAGGCCTTATAATTGAAGCGGAAAGATTTAACTTTCTAATGAACGAACAAAAAAAGAGAGGGAGAGACGCTACAAAAATAAAACTCAGTTCAGTAAATATTAAAATTGATAACCTCTCTTCTTTCCAATTGTTGGATAATAAACCCTCAGAATTTACAGGTTATGATGAACTTATTTCCAACGCAAAAATAACAGGGCATAAAAAAGAATCAGGTATGGATCTTATTATACTTAATAAAACTCCTTTCTATGTTGAAGCGGGGGGACAAGTTGACGATCTTGGAAAGGTTATTATTAATTCAGAGGAGCTGGAAATTATTGATGTTATGAAGATAGAGAATAGAATTGTCCATGTGGTTGATACAATGTATTCGTTAGCAAGTCAACCCTCCCATGCAATTACAACTGGGATGGAAATTAAAGCTGAGGTCGATGAGAAAAGACGCTGGGATATTATGCGTAACCACTCGGCTACTCATTTTATGCACGCAGCAATGAGAAAAATTCTCGGTACTCATGTTCAGCAGGCAGGATCATACGTGGGACCCGACCGCCTGCGCTTTGATTTTACGCATTTTACAAAACTTTCCGAATCTGAAATTAAAGATATCGAAGCGCTTGTTAATGAAAAGCTATTTGAAAATATTCCTCTCCAGCATCACAGGGATATTCCGTTTGAAGAAGCAAAGAAGATGGGCGCTCTAATGTTTTTCGGTGATAAATATGGGGATAAAGTTAATGTTGTTCAGTTCGGAGATTTCACAATGGAATTCTGCGGCGGAACTCATGTTAAGAATTCCTCACAGATTGGGCTATTTAAAATTGTAAGCGAATCATCAATAGCAAGCGGTGTCAGAAGGATTGAAGCTGTTACAGGACTTAATGTCGGCGGCTATCTCTATCAACAGCTTAATAATCTCAAAGAACAGGATGAAAAATATGAGAAGCTTGCCGATGAGAAAAAACATCTTGAGAAAGAAATTGCGGCATTGAAACTTCAGTCAAAACTTGGAGAACTTAATTCTATTGTTTCTTCCCCTTCAGAACTGAATGGTATAAAAATATATAAGGGGAAAGTGAATGCGGAAAATATGAGCGAACTTATGTCGCTTGGTGAGGAATTAAGGAAAAGAATTAAATCCGGCATTGGTACTTTAATTTCCGAAATAGACGGCAAAGCCGCAATATTGGCTGTCGTTACAGATGATCTTATTAAAGAGAAAAAACTTAGCGCTGGTAAAATAGTGGGCGATCTTGCTAAACTTGTTGGCGGAGGAGGGGGAGGCAGACCTCATCTTGCAACAGCAGGCGGCAAAGATGTTTCAAAGTTGTCAGAAGTGCTTAGTCAAAATGAGGAAGTGATTAAAAAGTTTGTCTAAACAAAGACTTAAATATATTTGCACATCATGCGGGTACGAGTCATTAAGATGGCTCGGCAAATGTCCTGAGTGTGATAGTTGGAATACTTTCACGGAAGAACTGGTCGAAGTATCTAAACACAAGAATGGTTCCCGGGAAAAACAAAAAACCAGCATCTATAAGATAAACGAAATTAGCGCCGCCGAAGAGGACCGTGTAAAAACTGGTATCAGGGAATTCGACCGTGTTCTGGGAGGCGGCATAATGCCCGGTTCTATTGTTCTGCTCGGGGGTGATCCGGGAATTGGTAAATCAACTCTTGCTATGCAGGCTGCTGCTAATATTGCCTCAAATGTTCTTTATGTTACCGGTGAGGAATCAATTAAGCAGATTAAACTGCGTGCTCTCCGGTTGAAAATTAAATCAGATAATTTCTTTGTCCTTGCTGAATCAAATCTTGATAGTATTCTTAATGCAATTAAAGATTCTAATCCTTCGGTAGTTGTTATTGATTCCATCCAGACAATGCATTCAGAACAATTTGAAAATTCCCCGGGTACAGTTACTCAAATAAGAGAATGTACTTCATTATTAATGGAAGAAGCAAAGAAAGGACATTTTGCTGTTATTCTGATCGGTCATGTTACAAAGGAAGGAATTCTTGCCGGACCGAAAGTTCTTGAACATATCGTGGATACTGTCCTCCAGTTTGAAGGTGAAAGCAATCATTCATTCAGAATCCTCAGGTCGCAGAAAAACCGCTTCGGGAGTACTAATGAGATTGGAATATTTGAAATGCATGAGAATGGTTTGGCGGAAGTTAAAAATCCGAGTGAATTATTTTTAAGCGACAGGGAGAGAAACGTTTCCGGTTCTGTTATTACAGCAAGTGTTGAGGGGACACGTCCCATTCTTCTTGAAGTGCAGGCTCTTGTTACTCCTTCAAATTTCGGTAACCCGCAGCGAGTGACGACAGGATTTGATCTGCGAAGACTATCTATTCTGCTTGCTGTACTCGAAAAAAGAGCAAACCTGCGTTTATCTGCAAACAATGTATTCCTAAATATGGCTGGTGGAGTAAAAATTCTCGAACCGGCTGTTGATCTCGCTGTTTGCTGCAGCATTGCATCAAATCTTCTTGACAAAATTATAGACAACAATATTGTACTTGTTGGTGAAGTTGGACTCGGAGGTGAAATCCGGAGTGTAGGAAACATTGAAAAAAGAATTCAGGAAGCAGAAAAACTTGGATTCAAAAAGATATTTATTCCATCAAATAATATGAAGGGATTAAGACTTACAACAGGTATCACATTAACAGGTGTGAATAATATCACCGAAACCCTTCACCTATTATTCCATTAAATCTCCTTGAGCGAAAAATGATTATCTGTCATGAATTATTCCTAGTTAAAAAACCCGCTTTCCTTTCAGCGGAAATCTCATCTTCTTGCCGCTAAACATCTATATGAAATAGTTCCCAATCGTCAATTATCGACATAAAATATTGAGAAAATCTCCAAATTTAACAATATTTTAAAGATTTTCACTAAAAAAAGGCAAAAATATTTTGTTTTATTAATTTATAATTTTTATCTTTCTACACGGTCATAAGACCGGAGTGTATTATTGTTTATTTTTTAGAGGTATGTTAGTGAGTACTAAACTTTTTGTGGGAAGTCTTCCCTGGTCAGTTAACGATGATATCTTGAAGAACACATTCGAGACTCATGGTAAAGTTGTTACTGCAAAAGTCATTACCGATCGTCAGACCGGTCGTTCTCGTGGATTTGGTTTCGTTGAAATGGAAAACGAGTCCGAAGCAAGTAATGCTATAAAAGCACTTAATGGAAGCGAACTTAGCGGACGCAGCATAATCGTCAGCGAGGCAAAGCCGAAATAAATTTTTACTGCTTGTAGAATTGAAGCGCTCTTTTGAGCGCTTTTTTTTTGAAACTCCTTACAGATGATAACTTATTTTTAGCATCACATTTCTCTTTTCCTCAAAACTAGCCCCACTAAAAAAAGCCCCTTTAATCAAATGCTCATGGTCTAAAAGATTATTTATATAAACAGAGGGAGCTATTGTCTGTCCGTTTCCCAGATTGAAAGTATATCCTCCTGCGAGATTTAATACCCACGACGGTGTTGTATGCGCACTTGTATTGAAATCAAATAAGCCGGTTTTGAAATTGCTAATACTGTTCCCGTTTGTTAAACCTGAACTATATATGCTGGTTAAATTAATATACCAATCATTTGCCTGGTAATTTAATCCGACAACCCCTGATAATCTCTGGTCATGGTCAAGATCAAATACATTAGTTGAAGAATCAGGCGGTAGAAATCCTCCGGTTACCGGTCCGGTTCCATATGCATGAATAATTGATCCATTTATATATCCTGACAGCGGGTTCTCCGGATTATTGTATGTCAGCGCTAATTCTATACCGGTTGTATTTATTTTATCAATATTCACATTCACCCGCACAGTGCTTGAACCAAGTGTCTGATCATCAAGGCCCGGGGATGCTAGTTTATAGAAGCCGTCTAATTTTGTGTTAAAACCTTCGCCCCAGTTTCTTATGAAATCAATTTCATAAAGATTATCTTTTTCAGCCAGAGCCGGCGGGGCGATATTTCCGAATAATGAGGCAAGGGCTCCTAGGTTTTCTATATTTGTAGGCATAAACAACCGGTCATAACTAATTACCAGGCTGTTTGATTCATCCAAAAAGAAACTCCACTTGAATCGGGGGGAAATCTGTGACTGGTTTGGTATTCCTGGAGCATTATGAACATCATAACGCAATCCCATATCGATTCTTGTCCATTCCTCGGGATGCCACCCTGTCTGTGCAAACGCGCCAAAATCATATCCGGTATAAGCTGAATTGTTAAATTGATTCTCATTATTCTGGTTAAGGAAAGTAAAATTCTCCGTTCCTGTAGTGTAACTATAATTTACTCCGGCAGAATATCTGAAATGATGTGACAATTCCTGATCATATTTAGTTCTAAATCCAAGAGTAGTAAAATGCCTGTCCTGCTTCACTACGTAACTTTTTGAGGAATCACCATTTAAATATACCTTCTGGTAATCATTCACATCGGGATTATACTGAAGCCCGCCTTCCCTTGCAAAACCACCGAAAAAGAAGTTAGACTCTTTGTCCGGGACTGAAGAGATTGTATGAAAAAACGAAAGTGTTTGAAATCCATTATATGAATTCTGTATGTCGTTCAAATAACCCAATGAAGGGTCGTATGGTATTTGTGATAAACTGGTGCTATAATTGAGATCAGCAGTAATATAATCATTCTGATTAAGCAGGTAATCAAATTTTCCGAAACCGAAATAATCAAAACCATGATCATGAAATAAGGGTATTACCGGTTGGTCGATCCGTCTGTCTGATTCCTGACGCGATCCTGCAAAAAAGAATCCTAGTTTTCCCAAATGATCGCTGAATGAAAGACTTTGTCCGTTTGAATTTATGTCTTTAAAATTCCCGACCTTGCTTCCTGATGAATCAGTAGACGGGGTAAGATAACTTCCCGCAAAGGTAGAATAATCAAGATGAAACTTACCGGTTGGAACCCGGTTCTGAATATCCATTATGCCGGAAATTTGTCCCCCAAATTCAGCAGGAAAACCACCGGTATAAAATGTAACCCTTGAAACAACTTTGGGATCAACAATCTCATTTAGTCCCCCGAAAACACCAAGCGGGATGGGAATCCCATCTACAAGGTAAGAAAATTCTCCATGCTGACCCCGTATATGGATTTCTCCTGTTGGAGCTTTCGCCGCTCCTACAAGATTTTGCTGAATCAAATCGGTCATTTTTCCTGTAGGTGCTGCATGATAAGACTCTCCTTCAAGAGTCTGTCTTCCAGTTGTAATATCAATTGTAGTAGGAACTTTATTTTCCCTGGTTCCTTTTACCTCAATTTCCCCGAGTTCAAGATTTTTTTCAGAGAGTTCTATATTATAACTTCTGTGAAGTGAATCCACTGTTATAGTATCAAGGTAATCGTTATATCCGATAAATCTTGTAGATAATTCATATTTACTGCTCTGAATATCCATAAATGCCGCTCTGCCGAAAGGGTTGGTAGTCGCGGCAGCTATTATTGAATTATTTCTTTTCAATATAACATTTACGAGCTGTAAAGGTATGTGGGTTTTAATTTCAGTTACAATAACTGTAAAATTTATTGTTTCAATATTAGTTTTACTTTTATTGATTGAGCCCGCCTTTAATTCAGCTGGGTATGGAAGCATCAATAATATTGAAGTAAAAACAACAACCATCAAATTTTTTAATAATAATTTTTTATTAGCCATTTAATATCTCTTAAAATATTTCCTTTGAAACACAATTAGGTGGAACATTATTCAAATATCAGCACTAATATCCGGTTATAGATTCTGCATCAATTGAATTTGATTAAAATAAATTGGAATACGAATAAGATATTAAACGGTAGGAGGGCCGCGGAGACAGTTTACATCTACTATGGTGGACTGATGTATGGTCTCGTTATTTGGTAAAATTAAACATTCAGGAGTCAGACTACCGGAAAGGATTAAAGTGGTTGTGTTGATATTAAGTGAAGAAGATAACTGGCATATCTGGCAGTTTTCCTCCGATTGGCCGCTAATTCCGGGAAGTGAAGTGTCAGTGGCAATTTGAACAGGAGTATTTCTGAAACATTCCTCTTTGTGAACGTGAGTAAGACTAATAAGAATAAACCCGATATACCCCAACAAGAATAATGAGCTTATATATGCCTTATATTTATTTATCCTGTAAAACATACTATAAAATAAAGATTCTCCGACCTCATTCCAAACCATTCTTATAAATCTGTGCTCTGGATTCCCATTGCCCTTGTATTCTTTACCAGGTTTTCTGATAAGTATATTGTGCGGATCATTATACTCAATGGTTTCCGAGATACTATTTTTCCCAAATTCCCCGGTTTCATGGAATAATAAATATCTATTCTGTAAAAGTTAAAGTTAAAATAATGCTTGACTTAGAAATATTTATTAATTACCTTGTAATAAATATTACAAAACATACTGTTACTGAAACATATGTTACAAGCAAACAACATAAGAATAATAGAAATATTCTTACAATCAATCCGCATAAATGCTCTGTCTGGTTCCGAAAAACCGGTAGCAGACTATATAAAATCATTCCTTTCAGATTACAATTATAAAGTTACCGAAGATGATTCCCGGAAATTCACATCTAGCAATTCCGGAAACGTGATTTGTAAAATTGGAACGGGGGGAGATTTTCTACTTTTATCGCATATGGATACTGCACGACCGACTCTGGAAACAAAACCAATTATTAAAGAGGATAAAATAGTTTCTTCAGGAGATACTGTGCTCGGCGTTGATAACCGTGCGGGAATTGCTATCCTTCTTTACACATTGGAAAAGATTGCAAAGGAAAAGATCCCGGTTAAAGATTTTACTGTGGCATTTACAACATGCGAAGAAAGCACTTTGTTTGGTTCAAAGAATCTTGCAATTGACAATGAAATAAATAAGTGTTTTGTGTTTGATTCCGGATACCGTCCGGGAGATTTTATATTCTCCTCCTGCGGTGCTATCGGTTTTAATATGAAGATAACCGGGAAGGCATCGCATTCAGGTATTTCACCTGAGAAAGGTATCAATTCACTATTAGCAGCAGCTAACGCAATAAGCAAACTGCCACTTGGCAGAATTGATGAAGAAACCACTTGTAATATTGGTATCCTTAAAAGTGGTTCGGCGGTTAATGTAATTCCCGAATTAACTGAACTTGAGGGTGAAGTAAGATCATTTGATCTGAAGAAGGCAGAAAGATATTTTGATTTATTAGCCGATACTTTTAAGAGGGAAGCGGTAAAAGTTGGCGCGACAGTTGCTTATGATTATTTCTGGGATTTCAAGCCATACACAGTTAAAGACTGCTCTGATGTTTATAAAGAAACTGTACGAGCAATTCAAAAAACAGGATTAATTCCAAACCCGAGAATTTCACTTGGCGGCAGCGACGCAAACTCATTAAACGGACGGGGAATTGATTCAGTTAACCTTGGAATAGGTGCTCAGAATCCTCATTCTAATGAGGAATTCATCTATATAGAAGACCTGGTTAAATCGTCAGAAATAGCTTTAGAATTAATTAAAAGGAATAATTAAATTGAAAAATTTATTCTGTTTTGTTGTTTTATTTGTTTGGTTTATAACATGCCTGAGTATTCCACAGTCAAAAGGGAAACTGGTAATAATAGGTGGGGCTCAGACTCAGGAGATAGTAAAAAGGTTTGTAAGTCTGGCTGGCGGGGCTAACGCAAGAATTATTATAATACCCAATGCCGGTTCGGATCCTATAGAAAATAGCGTAGAAGAACAAAGGAATTTTATTAGACTGGGCGCGAAAGCTGATTATCTTTTATTTACAAGGAAAACCGCAGATGCTGACAGCAATTTAAAGAAAATGGAATGGGCAAATGCTGTTTTCTTTTTAGGTGGAGATCAGCTCGATTTAACAAGAGATATGCTCGGGACAAAACTACTTAATAAAGTTTATGATATTTATAATAATGGCGGTGTTATTTCTGGTTCAAGCGCAGGTGCGGCCATTATGAGTGAAGTAATGATTACAGGAAATGAATTGGTTAACAAAGATTCCACTGTTTCTTTTGTAACTATTGAAAAAGGGAATGTTGAAACAAAACAGGGTTTCGGGTTTATTAAAACAGTTATAATTGACCAGCATTTCCTGAAACGGAAAAGACACAACAGGACAATTTCTGCTTTAATAGAACATCCTAATCTTCTCGGTGTGGCTATTGATGAATCAACATCAATTATTGTTAATCCTGATGAGACTTTCGAAGTTTTCGGGAACAACCAGGTTCTTGTATACGATCCCACAAAAGCAACCGATATAAGGGATAATGGGAAAGGTAAACTTGGAATAAGCAATATGAAACTGGACGTTTTAATTAGCGGCGACAAGTATGATCTTAAATCTAAGCAAGTTATTAAATGAGCAGAGAAAAAAAGAAATTCAGATTTAAGGTTCCGAATACTTATTTACTGATATTTTCATTGTTAGTAATGATTGCCGGATTAACCTGGATTATTCCCGGCGGCCATTATGTGCGCTCTGTTATTGATGGAAAAGAAGTTGTAGTTCAGAATTCATTTAAATATTCAGGCAGCAATCCACAGGGATTTTTTGCATTGTTTATTGCACCCTTAAAGGGTTTTGTTGAAGCGGCAAAGATAATCGGTTTTGTTCTTATTGTGGGAGGAGCTTTTAATGTTCTGGCAAAAACCGACGCAATAAATTCATTGATTAATAAGCTGGCCAGAGCTCATAAAACCTCTGCAACTTTACGTACCTTTTTCATTCCGGTCATGATATTATTGTTCTCATTGGGTGGTGCAACCTTTGGAATGAACGAAGAAATTATTCCGTTTGTACTAATTATTGTCCCTATTTGTCTGGCACTTGGTTACGATTCTATAATAGGTGTGGCAATCCCGCTTGTCGGTGCGCATGTCGGTTTTGCAAGTGCTTTTCTAAATCCTTTTAATGTTGGTATTGCTCAAGGGATTGCAGGTATTCCCTTATTTTCCGGAATTGGCTACCGTCTTATATGCTGGGCGATATCTACAGTAGCAGCAATCATTTTTTTACTTTATTATGTAAAAAGACTTTCGCGGAAACCTGAAATTAGTCCTACGTATAAAGAGGATAATGAAAGAAAGCTGAACGAACATTTCGAAAATATTTATGACAACAACAATCATTTTTCAACAAAGCATAAAATAGTTCTTGCCACATTTGCATTGTCCCTGGTTATGCTTGTGGTTGGAGTTATTAAGCTTGGCTGGTATATTGAAGAAATAGCGGGGATGTTTTTTTTAATGGGAATTGTTGTCGGTATAATCGGCGGGTTATCGAGTGATGTATTAATAAAAAGTTTTATTGAAGGTGCTAAAGATTTGGTCGGTACAGCTTTAATTATTGCACTTGCCAGAGCTACTCTTGTAATTTCAAGAGACGGTAATATTATAGATACAATGCTTTATGGTCTTGCACCCTATATACAATCTTCTTCAAAAATATTTGCTTCTCAAAAAATGTTTATGGTACAGGCAATAATTAATTTCTTTGTTCATTCAGGCAGCGGCCAGGCCGCACTTACAATGCCAATTATGGCACCTCTTGCTGACCTCGCCTCTGTTTCAAGACAAACTGCAATACTTGCTTTTCAGTTCGGTGAATACACAAACATTATCATCCCTACTTCTGCTGTAACTATGGGAGCATTATCAATGGCAAAAGTTCCATGGGAAAAATGGGCAAAGTGGGTCATTCCACTTCAGTTAATTCTTATGTTACTTGGATTGTTATTACTTATCCCGCCAAATCTTTTTGGCTGGCGGTAATTATTGTTGTTAGCAATTAAGTTCTAATTAATAAATATTCCTATCATTATTTAGAGGTGTTGTGATGAAAAAACTGTTACTTCGAAGCGCGTTAGTTTTTTGCTGCCTGCTTAGTATTAGCAAGACTGCCTTTGCCCAGGTAGACTTATACCTGGATAGTATCAATGTGTATGTAAATGCTTATGGTAAAATTCAAATATATTCTTTACCAGACACAATTGGACAGCTTACCCGTATGAGTCCGCTTGTCGGTACTGGCTCTAGTTCAGTATTTGATGACAGGCAGGATTTAGATACTGAAGATCCGACTCAATTGATTGCTAATCCTAAATTAAGCGATGTTGAAATTTATGGGTCGTATAATAATAATTATTCCGGTCTGCCGCCTAATGTACTTGTAAAAGAAAACATTTACTGCTGGCAGCACCAGAATTCGATTGTTGTTAAATACACGGTTATCAACAGGGAAACTTCTCCTATGAACGAAATATTCGGGCTTGAATTGATACCGGAAGTCAGTGGTCAATCCGCAGGAACTGATACCGTAATTTACAATTCGCAATCAAAAATATTGAGCGATTGGAAAACGGAGGGCGTAGCTTTTAAATATTTATCGGGTAATATGAATGCGCTTAAAATGTTCGTCTATTACTCAGGGTATGCTGCTGATTCATCTTTTTGGAGCTGGATGACAAGCGGGAAATTAGATTCTCTGTTAATTACAGATCCTAATGACCCGAATGTGGATGATCCCGTGATGATTCCCGCTTTTAATTCAAAAACATTGGCTGTCGGTGACTCTGCTATTTATTATGTTTCAGTTGGATATGGTAAAAATAAAAATGTTTTACTATCAAATATGGTGCTTGCTGACAAAAAATATAATCTGATAACCTCAGTTGAATCAAATACCAATTACATTCCCTTGAATTACAATCTCAGTCAGAATTATCCAAATCCATTTAACCCATCAACAAAAATCGCATATCAAATTCCGAAAAGCGGTCATGTAACATTAAAAGTATATGATTCTATAGGGAAAGAAGTTGCTACTCTAGTGAATGCAGATAAGACTGCAGGAAATTATGTTGTTGATTTCAATGGACTGGGATTATCGAGTGGAATATATTTTTACTCAATTCAATCAGGCTCATTTCATCAGACTCAGAAAATGATTTTGCTAAAGTAATTCAGGAAAATGAGATCCGGAAAAATCCGGATCTCTTTAAATATAATATGACCCGGTATAAAGAAATAAAGGAAAAGATTCAAAGTAAGTTCGAAGAACTTCCTAAAAACCAAAGAAAAATAGCAAACTATTTTATAGATAACATTGATAAAGTATCATTTTCGAATGTTCATGATATTTCCCTGGCTACAGGTGCAAGCGTTGCATCTGTAGTTAGGTTTGCTCAAAGGATAGGGTTTTCGGGATACAGCGAACTGCGTGAGGCAATTTCAGATTCACTACAGTACCATCTTAGTAATCCGGAAAATTTCTCATTATTTGATAAAAGAAAAATAGAAAAAGATATTCTTACCTCTGTAGCCAATCTTGATATAAAAAACATCAATGATACTCTAAACATAATTGAGCGTGAAGTTTTTGACGAGGCTATTAGTATGATATTAAAATCAAAGCGTGTTTTCACGGCTGGATTAGGGATATCTTATCTCCTTGCAGAAATACTGGCGTACCAGCTTAATCAGGTCGCGGTAGATTCATCAGCATTTAAAAATAATTATTGTACGTTCCACGAACAGATTCCCTTTTTAAACAAAAAGGATCTTATCATATTATTTTCTTTTCCCCCGTATTCTAAAGATACGATAGAAGCGGCAAAAATCGCATCGGAAAGAAAGATTAACTTAATAGCCATTACAAATCGGGAAGCTTCTCCAATAACATTTTTCTCAAAAGTTAACCTGATTGTTCATAGCGATAATATGCTCTTTACTAATTCCTTTGCCGCAATATCAGTAATAATAAATGCTTTAGCTACATCAGTTGCTCTTAAAAATAAAGCAAAAACAAAATTATTACAAAGAGAAACTACAGAACTGGTGGAAAAATATAATAAGACTGTCAGCTATTAATTGAGTGAGGTAAATTTTAAAGTTTACTTTGGAGTTAAAATGAAAAAACTTCTCTTGTTTTTATTAATAATTCAGACTTGTTCATTTGCAGGAGTAACAGGTAAACTTGTCGGTAAAGTAACCGATAAAAACTCCCGGGATCCATTAATCGGAGCGAATATATTTATTCAGGGGACGACTCTCGGAGCCGTCGCGGGAAATGATGGTCGTTTTATCATAATAAATATCCCGCCGGGAGTTTATAATGTTAAAGTTAGCTTCATCGGTTACGAAACAGTTTTATTTGAAGACGTTAAAATTACAGTGGATCAAACTACTCAATTACCGATAGAGTTATCCACCAAATCTTTACAGACTGGAGAAATAATTGTCATTGCGAAGCCGTCCATGATTCATAAAGATCTCACAAGTAGTATTTCTGTTGTATCAAGGGAAGAAATAGAAGCCCTGCCGGTTTCAAACTTTACCGATTTGCTGGCATTGCAGGCCGGCGTTGTCGGAAGCGGATCCGATTTGCATATCAGAGGTGGTAGATCTAATGAAGTGGCATATATGATTGACGGAATGCTGGTTCAGGATCCATTGCTCGGAGGTCTTGCCACAAATATAGGTAAAGATGCAATTCAGGAGATGAGCCTTTTAAGCGGAACATTTAATGCAGAATATGGAAATGCTCTGAGCGGAGTGGTTAATGTGGTGACTAGGGACGGATCAGAAGATTATTCCGGAAAAATTGAAATGAAAACCAGTGAATTCGGCGTTTCAGAATTTACACGCCTTCACGAAAATATTGAAACTGCGAGTTTCAGCGGCCCATTATTTTCCGATAAACTTAAATTCTTTTTGTCAGGTGAACAAAATGATCAGGGGAGTTATTTGCCCTTTGGCTATGACAAAGAGTTAAATTTTTTCTCAAAAATTAGTACAACTCTTATACCAAATTTTAAGATTATGATTTCCAACAGGGGAAGTAAAGGCAGCCAGCAAAATTATAATCAGGCTTTTAAATATATTCCTGAACAGTATTTAAGGACCAGAAAAGACAGCTGGCAAAGTGTAATAACTCTTACACATACTGTTACAAATAATTTTTTCTACGATTTAAGGGCATCTTATTTCAACGAGGGATATTATTCGGGGCTTGATAAGGATACATCTCAATATATTTCATCATCGGACTGGACGTACCTGCCCGATGCCGGTAATGGTCTTGAGTTTTACAGCCGGGCAGATCCACAGGAATTAACAGACAGCAGGACAGCATCAGCCGATTTAAAATTCGACGCATTATGGCAGATTGGAAATATAAATGAAGTAAAGTTTGGATGGATTTTAAAAAAGAACTGGCTAAGATATTTTTATGTGTATGATCCTAAAAGAGACTATCCATATATAAATGATTATAAGACTACACCATACGAGGCATCCTCTTATGCTCAGGATAAAATTGAATTTCCGGAATTAATTATTAATGTCGGACTCCGATTTGATTATATGAATGCGAACGTGCAATTCAGGAATGATCCGCTGAACCCTGAGTCTGTTGTAAAAGTAAAACCGAGATCTCAGTTTTCCCCAAGAATAGGGGTTGCACATCCCATTTCAGACAAAACCAAATTGCATTTTGCTTATGGGCATTTTTTCCAAAACCCTGAATTCCGTTATTTATATGAAAATCATCAATATGATCTTAATGTAAGAGAACCAATATTCGGCCAGGCAAATCTTGATGCTGAGCGAACGATTGCTTATGAGGTGGGAATATCCCATCAGTTTAGTGACCGCATTGCAGTAGATGTTACTGCTTATTATAAAGACATCACAGGTCTGATCGGGACTCAATATTTTTTCCCGTATGTGGATGGCCGCTATACTGGATATACTTTATATGTTAATGAAGCATATACAAATGTTAAGGGTTTTGAAGTAAATTTAACAATAAGGCCGGACAAATATTTTTCAGGAGGAATTACTTATACATATTCAGTTGCCAAAGGAAGCGCTTCTTCTGAGGAGGAAAATTATCCGGGTACTGAAGCATCAACACAGTTATATTATCTTGATTTTGATCAAACTCATGTCTTTAATGCAATCGGTACATTTACAATTCCCGAGGGTGAAGGCCCTGCAATTTTTGGTAAAACTGTTTTTGATGATATGGATTTCAACCTGATATTTAAGGCCAATACGGGATATCCCTATACTCCCGGTGGAAGAGATGCGGGCCTGGTGATTAAAAATTCATTAAGAGAACCATCACAATATGATTTGGATCTTCTGTTCGGTAAAGAGTTTAAAATTACTGGTAATTTCCGTTTTAGGATCTTTGCGGAAATATTAAATCTTACCAATCACAAAAATATTTTGTATGTGTATACTGATTCCGGTTCTCCGGATTATACACAGGGCAATCATTCTATAGAATATATGAGTGATCCGTCTAATTATGGTCCGCCCAGAACAATAAAGTTAGGAGCTTCAATAAAATTTTAATGAAATTCAATTATTAAAGTAATCATATGAATAAAATATGCTTTTTGATTTTAATAACACTCACACTGTTATTTAATTTATATCCGCAAAACAAACGGGATAGTAAAGATAAGTATTTGGAAAAGACAACCGGTATTAAAGATCGTGCAGCGGGGATTCACAATGCCAGCAACATCGGATTGTTTTTTGAAAACCGCGGAAAACTTTACCCAAGATCATTAACCCAAGGTCCAAGCGGAGAATATCCAATAAACAGCGGGCACAATTATATTTACAGATTTAATCCGATGGTTGCGTTTCCAAACAATGTTATTCAGGGAAGGTTTACTACCGATGAGGAATGGGAAGCCGCGGCAGGTTATGATAATATTGATTCCGCCCAAATTGCTTTCAGCGATAAACCATATTCGTGGAATAAAAAGACGGGCTGGCCAGTCAAAGACGCTAGCGGAAACCCGGTTTTTAAATCAGACCAGGATAGCTATTGTGTGTATAATGACAGCAGTAATACAAATCAAATTCTTGGTATACAGATAAATCAAACTGGCTATGCGTATGGCATAAAATTCGCACAGAATATGATTTTCTTCAAATTTGATGTTATTAACAGAAGTAATAATAGTTATAAAGGAATGTATTTTAATCTTTATATGGATGAGGATGTCGGGGATGCTGACGGCGGAGCTCCGGAATATGATGATGATCTTGTTGGAATAGATACCACCAGAAGTCTTGTTTATATGTATGATTCAAAAGGCTATTCGCTTGATTGGAATACTCCCACTGGTTATATGGGGGTAACACTTTTAGGAACTCCGATGGTAAACGGAAAACAGCCCGGATTAACGGACGCCCATTATATGCTGTACGATTATGATGTTGATATTGATTCAATTCAGTATGGTTATATGTCAAGCAGCAGATCTTTATATAATTCATCTCTGAGCAGTAAATATTTTCATGTTGCTTCGGGACAGAATATCCATTTTGATGACCCTTCGCAATTACCCTCTACAGGCGCAGATTTACTTTTCAACATGTCCTCGGGCCCTTATGATATTAACCCGAATGATACTTTAACATTCTATGCAGCATTAATTGCAGGAGATGATTTAGCGGGACTTAATAGCGCATATGATCAGGCCAAAAACACACTTGCCGCCAACTTTGAATTACCAAAAGCACCCGACCGTCCTACATTAACGGGAGTTCCCGAGAATCAAAAAGCAATTCTTTATTGGAACAACGCTTCAGAATTATCTGTTGATCCATTCAACGGCGAAATTGATTTTGAAGGATATAGAATTTACAAAAGCAAAGACAAAGGAATTACCTGGTCGAAAATAGCGGACTTTGATAAGAAAAATTCCATTGGTAATAATACGGGGCTTCAATACAGCCTTATAGACACTAGTGTAATAAATGGTTTGGAGTATTGGTATTCCATTACAGCTTATAATAGGGGTTCTACTCTGGTGCCAAGTCTTGAAAGTGCAATAGGCAATAATTTACAGGCGCAAAACACTGTATCAGTAATTCCTCAGTCAAATGCAATTGGAAGAGAGCCTGTTTCAGCAGCCTCTGTTCTGCACTATGGAACCGGGAATTCAAATTATACTCTTACTGTAGATCCTATCGATAAGGATTCCCTAAGCGGAAACTATTATAATGCAGATTTTTCGTTTATGACTCTGAAAGAAGTGGGTAATTTAAAAACCAATGTATCACTGCAAATAACCGATTCTTCATTAACCAAACCTTACAGATATGGTATATCATTTGTAAGCGCTTCAAGTGTTAATATTACAAATTTAACAACGGGGGCCCTGGTTGGAAGATCAGGCCTGAACTATCCCGTGGGTGGGAGATCATTTGCTCTACCGACGGAAGGATTGAGTGTTACATTAACTGATGCTCCCAATACTCCTGTCGATTATCGCCCGGAGACGGGAGATTTAATTACAATAGATTTTGCAGTAAAAGTAGTAAGAAACAACATAGATACTGTTACATCATTACGCCCATTTGATATCGGTCAGAAACAAGCCATAGATGACGGAGTAATATTCTCGCTATCTCCTTCCCCAATTATTCAGAACATATCCAGAGTGGGGGGTACAGATAACCTTGATATCACTTTTGCTGTTATAGCCGATACTTTAATAACAAATGATACGTACCTGCTCTCTACTACAGGATATGGGTTTGATGCAAATGGTGAGGGATTTATAAACCTCTTAATAAGAAAAACTCAGGGTGATACAGTAGAAGTGAAAGATTCTTTAGCAGATCAAAGTACATTCACCTTCGGAGGATTAACAGGTACGGTTAAATTCGATTCTAAAAAACCCCCAAAGGCTGGAAACCTCTTTTCTGTAGAAACAATTAAACCTATTTTACCAAATATTCGGGACAAATATAAATTCACTATACAGGGTTCTAAAATAAATACAACTCTTCAAACCAGTCAAATGAGTAAGATAAGAGTTGTACCTAATCCATACATTGTATCATCTTTGTATGAATCAGAACTTGGTGAATTAAGGTTAGAACCTTTAAGGCAGATTCAATTTATAAATCTTCCTTCAAAGTGCACAATTTATATTTTTTCTGTTGCAGCGGATCTTGTTAAAACATTATATCACAATTCACAAGGCGGAACTGAGACCTGGGATTTAAGAACAGAAAGCGGAAGAGAAGTAGCGCCCGGTGTTTATATATATGCAGTTAAAACAGATCAAACCCAATACATTGAAAGATTTGCTATTATAAAATAACTAAAAAATTAAATGATTAGTTACTTTTGAAGACCAGGAGTCTAAATGAAAAAAACATATATTCTTGCGTATATTTTTATTTTTTCAACTTTGTTGTTTGCCCAGGATCCTAATCTTGGAGCATCAGGCGCACAGTTTTTAAAAATACCCCTGGGGGCAAAGGAATCTGCAATGGGTGGAGGCGTTATTGCATTGACTGATGATGCAAGTTCTATTTTCTGGAATCCAGCCGGTATTGCCAAAGTACAGGGTGTTAATTTGCATTTCTCCTACATGAAATGGTTTGGTCTTTTTGATATGAATGCTGCGGCAGTTGCCTATAACCTGGGAGATATCGGAGTAATTGGTGCAAGCGTTATATCTTTTTCCACAGGGCAAATTGAAATTACAACTGAAACATCGCCTAATGGTACCGGGCAGTATTATGATGCACAGGATATTGACGTTGGCGTTACATTTGCGCGCTATTTAACAACTGATTTTAATGTCGGAGTTACTGTTAAATATATAAATCAGGCCATTTGGCATGAAAATGCTTCCGGTTTTGCATTTGATATCGGGACTCAATATGCGCTTAATTTTCAAAACCTGACAATAGCTATGAGCATGACAAATTTTGGGGGTGAATTACAATTTGAAGGTTCTGATCTGGAGGTTAGAAGAGAAAGTGATCCTAATTATCCTTTAGAGAGATTAGCCCCGGCAGATCTCAGGACAAGCAGCTATCCTTTACCGTTAAATTTCCAGGTCGGGATCGGGTTCGATATTCTTAATTACGATTTTATTAAAATAATAGGTGGAATTGACGCTGTTCATCCAAATGATAATAAAGAAAGAGTACAGTTTGGAACTCAGATATCTGTATTTGACAGATTTTTTATAAGAGGTGGTTACTTATACAATCATGATGCCGAGAACTATGCTTTTGGGGTTGGAGCTAATTTGCCTACAGGAAATACATTAATTCAATTCGATTATTCCTATTCAAATTATAATATATTACCTGCGGTGCACAGAATTTCATTGACTATGAACATACTTTAATAACATATATCAAACTAAAATAATTAATATGAAAATAATTTTAACCTGTCTCCTTTTGTCTTTTGCAGCTCTTTACGCTCAACAAACTCCGTTGCAGAAATCAAATTATACCAAAATTACGTCTCACTCTGAATTGTCACAATTTATTAAAGAGCTGAATGGAAAATCTGATCTGATAAGAAGTGAGGTAATTGCTAAATCGCCTGAAGGGAAAGAATTATACGCGGTGTATTTTTCCCGCGGAGAATTCGGCAAAGATAAATCGAAAATTAAAGTTCTTATTTTTGCGCAGCAGCATGGCAATGAGCAATCCGGAAAAGAAGGGGCGTTGCTCCTAATTAACGAGTTGCTTAAACCTAAAAACAAATACCTGTTTGATAAAATTGATTTCGTGTTAGTGCCGCAAATGAATCCTGATGGTTCCGAAAAAAACAAAAGAAGAAATGGTGATGGGATGGACCTTAACCGTAACCACCTGATATTAACTGAGCCTGAAACTATAGGACTTCATAAGTTATTTAACAAATATCTTTTTGAAGTTACTATGGATGTTCATGAGTATTCTCCTTTCGCAGATTCCTGGAAAAGCTTTGGTTATAGGGAAAATAATGACGAAGAAATAGGTACAAATACAAATATTAATGTTTCAGAAGAGATAAGGACTTTATCAAAAAAAGGATATCTCCCGTTTATAAAAAAATACTTAAACGACAGGCATTTCTCATATTTTGAATATAGCCCCGGCGGTCCCCCCGATACAGATTATATAAGACATAGCACATTTGATATTAATGACGGGCGGCAGAGTTTCGGAATACAAAACACTTTCTCCTTTATACAGGAAGGCCTAAACGGGGAAGATGGATTCGTCAGCAATATAAAACATCGTGCAGAAGGCCAGATGATTGGAATGCGGGGATTGCTTGAGTTTACTTATGAGCATAAAGATAAAATAAAAAATCTGGTTGCCCGCGAAAGGGATAAATTAATTAGAAGTGATATAAACAAAAAAGTCGCCATTCAGTTAGACCATTTTCCGGACGGCAGTAAAATAGAAGTTCCTTTACTTTCCTATTATTCCAATAAAGACACAGCAATTTCTGTAAGTAATTATCGCCCGGTTGTTAAAGCATTGCTGGAAGTTGAAAGACCGGCAGGTTATTTAGTTCCTAAAAATCTGAAAGAGATTATTGACTGGGCGGACAGGCACTCAATTAAATATTTCGATTATAAAAAATCTGCCGGTGATAAGATTGAGCAATACAAGGTTACCGCGATTGATTCGATAGATTTTGAGGGAGATATGACTGTGAACCCGGTTGTTGAAGTGAAAGATATCTCTGGCAATCTTTCTGAAAATGAATACTACTTTATTCCAACAAAACAGTTAAGAAACAATATGATAGTTATTGCGCTGGAGCCAAAATCTGAACTTGGTTTGGTTACATATAAAAATTATGAGCACTTAATTAAGAAAGGGGAAACGTATCCTATTTTAAGAGTAGTTAATAATTAAATCAAGCTGAATATAAAAGTGAGCCAGGAAAAACAAAACAAGAGAATTTCTAACTTCAGCATAATTCCGGACAATACAATTTGTTATATAAATCGTTTTAACGGACTATAATATTTCTCCATTAATATAAATTCCCATCATGAAATAAATGGATGAATTAATTAATTCTTAATATTGGAGAAATTATGAAAGTTTTAGTATTAGGTTCGGGGTTAGTCGGCCGCCCAATGGCAATTGATTTAGCAAAAGAAGTATCATTTAAGGTTACAGTAGCAGATTATAGCAAAAATAATCTGGATAAAATTCCCAAAGATCTGCAAATAACAAAAAAAGAGATTGATCTTTCAAATCCGGAACAATTAAAAGCTTTACTTAAAAACCATGATATAGTTCTAAATGCTGTCCCCGGCTTTATGGGATTTAATACCCTTAAAGAGATTATAAAAGCGGGGAAGAATGTTGTTGATATAGCCTTTTTCGCGGAAAATCCTTTTGAACTTGATGAATTAGCCAGACAGAACAATGTAACGGCTGTTGTTGATTGCGGAGTTGCACCGGGAATGAGTAATCTTTTAACCGGATATGTTGATTCAATACTAGACAAGACAGAAAGTGTTTTAATTTACGTAGGTGGTTTACCGGTCATTAGAGAATTTCCATATGAATATAAAGCAGGGTTTTCACCGACAGATGTAATTGAAGAATATACTCGTCCCGCGCGATATATTGAAAACGGGCAGATGGTTATACGTCCGGCACTGTCAGAACCTGAATTGATAAATTTCCCGGAAATCGGGACACTGGAAGCATTTAACAGCGACGGGTTAAGGACACTTGCTTACACCTTAAACGCTCCTAATATGAAAGAAAAAACTCTAAGATATCCCGGTCATATTGATAAAATGCTGCTGCTTCGGAAATCAGGATTTTTCAGCACTGAAGAAATTGAAATGAATGGAGTTAAAATTAGGCCAATCGATTTTACTTCTAAACTTTTATTTCCATTGTGGGAATTGAAGGGGGGTGATGAGGAGTTTACTGTAATGAAAATAATCGTAGAGGGCGAAAAAGATAAAAAGAAAGTCCGGTATACATATGATTTGTTTGATCGATATGATAAAACAACAAATATTCATTCAATGGCAAGAACTACGGGGTACACCGCAACGACGGTATTATGCATGATTTCAAAAGGGCTTTTTAATATAACAGGGATATGCCCTCCGGAATACATTGGCCAACAACCTGAATGTGTAGAATTTGTATTAAACAGGCTGAAAGAAAAGGGAATTTTGTACAAACAAACAATTGATCATTTGGAGTAATTATTTTGATAACAACTCTTAACGATATACCGACAATTAAATTAGCTAACATCCCTACTCCATTAGAAGAAGCCCCAAGATTAGCTGCCCAAATGGGTTTATCAAAGTTATATATTAAGAGAGATGATTTAACGGGACTGGCCGGTGGTGGAAACAAGGCAAGAAAACTGGAATATGATTTTGCCGCAATATTGAACGGTGGATATGATGTAGTGTTAACTGCAGGTGGAATTCAATCTAATCATGCTAGAATGACAGCTGCAGCAGCACGGAAACTTGGACTTGATATTAAGCTCGTTCTCGGTGGTCCGGATTTTGGCATATTAAAAGGCAACTTACTGCTTGATGTTTTATTTGGAGCTGAAATAAGGTATCTTCTCGATGATGATGAAAATGACCACTTAACAGCAGCCATGGAATTATGGTCGAAAGAATTAACAAATAAAGGACACAAACCTTACATAATACCTATCGGCGGAAGTACCGGCCTGGGGGCTCTTGGATATGTTAAAGCAATGCAAGAAATTTCCACACAATTTAAAGAAGGGGAAGTTCAGATAATTTTAGGAGTAGGTTCATGTGGAACATTTGCAGGTACTATTCTTGGGAGTGAAATATTCCTCCCCTCTTCCAGGGTAATCGGTGTAAGCGTATCACGTACTTCAGCAGCAATTGAAAAACGGACAAAAGAAATTATTCTGGAAAG
>Ga0182027_10004248_pt1 | contig 22292 bp, 20 predicted proteins | sample 712E1DmetaG_FD_121300 | JGI IMG/M metagenome (GOLD analysis project Ga0182027, IMG submission 121300) | Permafrost microbial communities from Stordalen Mire, Sweden - 712E1D metaG (Illumina Assembly) | ecosystem: Environmental > Terrestrial > Soil > Wetlands > Permafrost | place: Sweden... | reverse complement strand
AGAATGGAGCGGAGTGGGGCGACTCACGCCGCCCACACCATTCCGGCCGCTGGACGGCGCTCCGGTCGCATCCCTGCGGAGCCGTATCCTCCGCCCAGGTGCGATCATTATAGGCCAAACAAGATCAACTTATAAACTTCCTCTTGCCAGAGTCATCCCCGGTACGGTATAACAACTCTTGTCCTGCCTCAGTCCGTTGGCCGGTTTTGAGGTGTCCCCCGAGGACACTGATCTCGCGCTCGCCGTTCCGCGCGTCCTCAACGTGCGCACTCTACGAGATGCCGGGCGATTTCTTCCAAGTGCTCCGCTCGGGTCCCACAACAACCACCAAGAATTGGTACCGAGAAGCGACGATAGAGGTCTGTCATGGCTTCTCCGAAACTGGCTGGCGATTCACCTTTGAAGTCGGAGGTCGCAGAAAAGGATCGCGGATCGAGGATTGACGTGTTGCCTTGCACGCCCAAAAGCCGGTGAAGTACTGCTTGTCCGCCAACAGCCGCGAGACCGTCGCTGACCGTCTTCGGATGGACGCAGTTTATCCAGTACCCAATCGGCTTGTTATTCGCAGAATCGTCGATTTGCGAGATCGCATCCTGCAAAGGCGTCCCATCGAGCAGTTGGCCACGGGCCGTGATGACGAAGCTCACGACGCATGGAACAGTGACCACGTCGACGATCCCAAGCGCCTCGCTTACCGAAGGCATTGTTGAGACCAGCACGAACTCGGCGTCAGAGAGTTCGTTCGCCTGCCATCGGTGAAATACTCGAGCCTCTTCGCGCGACAGCGCCGCAGCCGGCTGGTAACAGTCGTGGCGAGGTCCCATCAGCGCACCAGTGGATCTTGAAAACTGCCGAACGAAATCGACCGCACTCTTGTTTGCGCTAGCCTTTGAACGTTCCTGGTTGGCCCGCCACGTAGGCGCGAACAACACGATGGGCAGATTCCACCGCTCTGCCACACCAGCATATTCTTGAAAGATGTCTCCAAGCCTGTTTCTACCCACAGCTGTGTCGAGGAGGGATATTGGGTCCCCTCCGACTCGCTCCCAGACAGAACCCTCAGCGAGTGCAGGTGCTTCAATATTGAGAACCTTCTCCCAATCGCCCATATGAGCCAAACCACCCACTGACGCCGTCCGCAATACCTCACCGCGATCACAGATCTCCGTAAGCTCAGTGCCTCGTGGAACCCAATAGATCGGCCAACAGCGCTACGCCCCTAACTATCCTTTCCTCTGTCTCGAAGCTGAAGGAGAGGCGTATCGAGTTCGATCGAGTCTGGTCACAGAAACAGTCTTGCCCCTTCAGGAACAGTACGCCACGCGCGGCAGCTTGCTGATACAGACGCTCAACATCGATCTCATTTGGCAAACTCAACCACACATAAAACCCGCCGGAAGGGGATTCCCAGTGGACAGCCTCAGGCAACAATGCACGCAGTGCCTCCTGAACAGAATCGCGCTTTCTTCGGTAGATCACACGAGCGTTCTCGATGCAACTTCTGTAGGCGGCTTCCCGGATATAAGCCGCGACGGCTCGTGACAATAATGTGCATGAGCCGGTCTGCTTAACCGTAGCCAGACGGTCTATGACAGTTCTCTCGCCTACCACCCAGCCCAACCTTGTTCCAGGCCCGATGATTTTCGAAAACGAACGGGCTTGAATTACCACATTGTGCTCGTCGAGGTCAAAAAGCGTCGGGAGTGGTTGTCCTTCGTACCGAAGGTCCAGATACGGCGTGTCCTCAATGATAGGAACCCTCAACTCGTGAGCCATCCTCAAGAGGTCTTTTCTCCGTTCCAATGGCATCGAATGACCGGATGGATTCTGGAAGTCAGTCATGACATAAAGGAACTTCGGCCGACGCTGGCACGATATCAGTTCTTGCAGCCGCTCATACAGAGGGCTCAATCGAATGCCGTCATTATCTGTTGGGATTCCAATTAGCTCGGCCTCCCGCAAGCGGAAACTCCGGATTGCCCATAGGTATGTTGGAGCCTCCATCACCACGACGTCGCCCGCGGTGAGAAAGAGATTCGACAGTAGCTCAAGAGCCTCGGTCGTACCCTGTGTGATCAGAACATTCTCTTCGGTTATCGCTCCCCTGGCCACTCTATGCCAGGTGGCGAGCTCACTACGCAATCGGAGATCGCCCTTTTCTTCACAATACTGGAGCGAGAGCCTATCGTCCTCCTTGAGCACGGCAGATAGTACATCTCCAAGGTCGCTCGCAGGAAACGTTCGAGGATCGGGGTAGCCCAGATGGAGGGATATGACCTCGCGAGGGGTGCGGTACGGAAGACTCCCGGCGTGTAGATGCTCAGCCCCAGGTGCAAAACGCCAGAGTCCCACTCCGGCCATTTGTGGAAACTCTCCCGTGATCATGATCCTCCTCCTAACAGTGCTGCCACAGCATCCGAAGCCTCCGCTGCACGGCCAGCACGGTAGCTTGCTGCTATAGATGCCTTTACATCAGCGTTGACTCGAACACAGGCTAATGCTTCTTCGGGCCCTTGACCTGCCCGCTTCCGGATCTGATACACAACATCGCTGTGGCCAAATGCAACGCTCATGGACTGCTCCACCATGAGGATCGCTCTGTGTTCAGCCAAGACCCTAAGATAGGGGAACACTTCGTTGCGATGAACAACGCTCAAACCTGTCGACGGCTCGTCGAGGAGTAGCAGTTGACAATCCTGAAGCACGCATTTCGCGAGGCCAAGGATCATGTCTTGTCCGCCACTGAGGGTGCTTGCGCTGCGGTCCACCGCGTTTGCCAACGCCGAAAAGGGCGGATCGTCAACCAGACGCTGAATCTCGAACTCGCGAGCGCGCCAGTTCTTGCGAGAATACCACAACGCCAAATGAAGATGCTCGCGAACCGAAAGCGCCGGAAAGTGGCGCTGGCCTTGCACCAGGAAGCCGATTCTATAGATGCGTGCGCGCCTCCACAGCCGGCGCTCCGATGCCGGGCGCCCGTTTACCAATACACGGCCACCAAGCGGATTCAATTGGCCCGCGATTGTCCGAAGTACTGTCGACTTTCCTGAGCCATTACGTCCGACGACGCAGGCGATCGTTCCCGGCGCTAGCTCGAAGGTGATCCCATCCACGAGCGCCCTGCCGTGGTATCCCACGGACAAGCCTTCGAGCTTAAGTATTGGCAGTCCTTCAGGCCTCGTCATATGTGAATGAGTTGATTACTCGGAGGGTTTCCTGAGGCGAACCCTCAAACCCGTTCACTACCAGCGTCTTGCGAAGACAGAACACCGAATCGATCAGGTCCTGGGCGAGATGCTCGGGTGAGTGCTCAATGATCACTATGCATTTGCCCGCCTCGCGTGCTTCTTTTCGCAGCAGCCTCTTCAGAGCGTCCAGGCGACCGGCATCCACATTGGAGAATGGCTCATCCATTAAGACGATTTGGGCTCCAGTCAACAGGGCCATAAGGTCCGACACCAGCCTCCGCTCTCCGTACGACAGCGAACCGGCTGCCTTGTTGGCCAAGGGATCAATCGCGACGGCGCGCAGGTACTCCTCGATTTGGCTCTCGAACTTCTCGTCTAAACGGCTCGCCGAATGCAAGACGTCGCAGAACCTTTCCCCTACTGACCGGCGTGCCAGGGTCAAGTTGTCGAAGACCGAAATCTCGTCGACAAGCGCCGGTACTTGGAACGTCCGAGCCAAACCATGTCGAAAAGAGCAGATGTTGGAGGGGCTTAGGGAAGACGGAACGCCTCCATAGTAGTCTATCTGTCCCGCTGTGTGACGCGTAAGACCACAGATGATGTTGAATAGAGTGGTCTTCCCGCTGCCGTTGTTTCCGAACAGGCCGTAGATTTTCCCTGTGTTGCATTCGAACGTTACACCGCGTAGAAGCGGTTCGGCTTCTGGATCGTATGAGAACGTCAACCCCGAAACTCGCAGGAGGGGTGGCATCTAGCGTCCTCCCCTGGAGTGGTTCAAGGTCGTGGCGCCCACCAGCCCCTTCGGCATCCACCGGACAACGACTATCAAAAGACATCCCATCAGGAGTTGGCGAAACTCAGCTGCATAGTTGCCCCCGAACGGACTGTAAGAGAGTGTGGCCTCAAGCAGGGATGGAACGACCACAAGGAGCAGCCCGCCTAGGATTGAGCCTCGCAGTGAGTTCAAACCACCAAAGAGCAGCGCGGAAAAGAGAAGGAGGTTACTCTCGATGGAGATCTGGTTGGGATCGGTTGAGCGTGCGTAGATCGTTGCGAGTGCCCCCCAAACCGATGCGGTCGCAGACGCGAGGCAGAAACAGCCTACCTTATAGTACAGTGGTGAGACGCCGAGGACCATCGCCAGTTCTTCGTTCGCCTGAATCAGAGCGCAGACACGATCAATGCGCATGCGAGAAAAACGCACGAACACTGCGCCCGCCGCAATGAAGAACGGCAGCAGAACGACGCCGATAAATACCCAGTCATCCTCCAGACTAATTCCCAAGACGGTCGGTCTGGCGAGATTGTTGAAGCCGGCTGGACCCTTCCAAGAAATGCACACACCCAGGACTACCTCGGAAAACGCCAGGGAGAGAATAACGAAGAAATCCTGTTTCAGCCGAAGCGTCGCGAACCCGAGGAGTGCACTGAGGAGGGCTCCCGCCGTCGCGGCCACGAGGACTGTACAGGGGAAAGTGTAGAGTGTTGGTTGCGTGGCAAGCAGAGCGGCTGCACATACGGAACCAATGCCAAAAAAGCCAAGGTGCCCAACCGACCAAATGTTCACTTTACTGACAGCGAAGCTAAGACTCAACACAAGAGCCGAGTAGATAATCAGGTGAGCGGTGATGTGTGCCAGTAGTTGCATTGCTAAAATCGCCGCAAGCGCATTCCGAACAGGCCGTCTGGACGCACGAGGAGGACAATCGTCAGGATTCCGAAGAGGACCGCATTAACAAACGTGTAGGAACCGAAACAGTACATGACAGCCGTGATCAGAAGCCCTGCAAAGAGCCCAGTGGTGGCAATACCGAAAATGCTGCCGAAACCTGCGACAACGACGAGTACAAATGCCCAGATCCCGTACTTGTGTCCCATCTGCGGAGACAGGCTGTAGAGCGAGCCCAGGAGAATACCTGCCAGGGCCGCAAGGCCCGACGAGACGAAGAAGACGCAGGACACCAGCCGGTCGCACGGGATGCCGAGCAAGGCCACGCCGTCCCAATTTTCAGAGATCGCCCGAGCCGCGAGGCCATATTGGGTTTTTCGAAAGATGAACCACGACAAAGGGAGGAGTACCAGAAACAAGCAAAGTGCAATGACCTCCGCAGAGGCCAACGTCCGTCCAGCGACCCGAACTGCATCTTGAGCAATCGGCAATGTGCGACTGGTGCTGCCGAAGCACAACGTAATCGATGAGTTAAGCAAGATCGAAACACCAAAGGAGCTCAGAAACATAGATAGGCGCTGGCCGCGCAATGGTCTGTAGGCCAGCCTCTCAATCACCACTCCCAGAAGACCTGTCAAAACCGTGGCAACAATCACCGACGGGACGACACTCAGTTTGAGCCGGCCGCAGGAGTACGCGAGGTACCCTCCAACCGTGATGAGATCCGTGTGGGCGAAATTGATGAATTTCAAAATGCTAAACGTAAGAGCGAAGCCGAGTGCCACCAGGGCAATCAGTACGCCGATGACAACCCCGTTGATGAGAAGGTCAGTCATTTAGCGTCCAATTGGGCCCAAATCCTCGACGGTTGTTTGGCCGCCACTGCGACGAAAGGCCTTCAGACGGTACTCGGACACCACGAGCTCATGGTTTCTGTCAAATGCAATTGGACCTGAAGCCCCGTCGTAATGGACTTGCTCCAGGTACGAAATGACCCGCGGCACGTCCCGGCCAGACGCCTCGATGGCTTCCCAAAGGACATGTACCGTATCGTATCCGTGTGTGGCAAAGAGGGGCGGCTCGCTTGACGCCCCGAACTTCGCTTTGTAGAGTTGCTGAAAGTGTAGTCGGCGGTCTGACGCAGTCGGCGGGCCTGGCACGACGTACATCACACCTGAAGCCGCATCTTCGCCTACATCCGCGAACTCGGAGCCAGTCAAGTTGTCGGTTCCCATAAACTCGGTCTGAATACCTTGCCGCCGCGCCTCCTTGACGAAGTTGGCGGCATCTCGGGCGTACAGAAACAGGAAGGTAACTGTGGGCCGATCTGCCTTCAGGCGAGCGACGAGCGGCTGAAACAGATCTTGGTTCTTGACAGTGTCAAGAACCAAGGTCGTTTCACCGCCGAGTCGTTTGTACTCTGCCTCCATCTCGTCCTTGAGCCCTTTTCCCCAGACGTCGTTCGCGAAGACGATCGCAGCCTTCTTGTAGCCACGAGCGGTGGCTATCGCCGCGAGATGCTGGCTCGCCAGCCTGTCTGATGGCATGATCCGGAAGAAGTGCTTCCCTCCCGCGGCGCTCAAACTGGCTCCGGTATCCACGCCGGAGATGAACAACATATTCTGCTGGCGGATGAACGGTAGACAATGCAGGGCTTCCGTCGATCCGAAGATCTCGCCGATGAAATTCACTCCTTGGGATTGCATATCCTTCACGTTCCGCAGTGAAATCTCCTTTTCGCCCTCTGAATCGCGGAAGACGATGTCCAGCTTGATCCTTGACCGCGCGTTGATCTCGTCCATCGCGATGGTCTGCCCGTCTCGGATTTGTTCGCCTTGGGACTTGTAGTTGCCGCTCAGGACCAGGATGGACCCGATCCGCACGGTGTCGGATCGGCCGGTCCCAAGCCTTAGGACGGCGATAAGCAACCCCAGCCCAGCGACGACTGCCACGGCAGCGGCAAAAACCTTCGTTCGACTAGTCATGACTGTTTAGGCGGAATATTCCGCCAACCTCCTATAAGTCATTGAAAACAGGCTTCTTCCTCTGCAGCTCGACGGGATGCAGGGTGTTCGCCATTGACAGAGGCCTTCATTTCAATGTATAAAGGAAACGTCTGGCGTTGTCAATATTTATCTAGAGAAACCAAATGACAGAATCTGCTCTCCGCGAGGAGTTGGAACGCCTCACCAAGACCGAGAAGTTGATGAGCTTGGGCGAACTGGCCACTCGCGCCAATCTGGCACGATCACATCTGTCGAATTTCATAAACGACAAACGGGGAATAAGCCCGGAGCGCAGAACGGCCCTCGAGACCGCGATGACGGACCTAGCCCTGGAGCGCGAGGACCTCGAGACGCTGCGGTCCCGGTACCAGGAGATTCTGACCTGGCGGCTCCGAGGCCTTGATCTGCGCTTTATCTTTAGAGGCATGCCCGATGTCGAATTGTCTTCTGTCCCGGTGCCGGAGATCTTCGTTGAGCGTGAGTACCAACTGGTCCTGCGCGGACAGATCCGAAAAGGATCCTCCTGCACCACGCTCGAGGAGACGGCCGCCAAGAACGCGGTCGTACATCTCTACGGTCCTGCTGGGTCCGGAAAGACAACCTCAATAAGGCACGCGGCACTTAAACTTCTGGAAGGCAGCAGCCCTTCCCGGTATTTGCCCATACTACTACCCTTAAGCGTCTTGAACCGGGCCCTGAATGGCCGGTCCAAATCGGAGTCGTCTATTGATGAAGCACCACCGGCCAAAATAGGTTCTGGCACAGACCTCATGGAATTAATATGCCGATGGTACGCGGAAATTGGCAAGAGCAAGAATGGGCGGAGCCCAAATTTCCGACCACTCTTCGGTGCTGCCCTGCGGCGCGGCGAAGCGTGGATTATGCTGGACGGATTCGACGAAATAGCCGATAACTCCGAATACGAAGCAGTACGACACCTGATAAACGCCTTCATCGATGAACACATTACACATGGTCGGCTGGCCAACCGATTGACGATAACAGAACGTGGGACCGGACCATTCGGCCTATCGCCCATCGACCAAGCCTCGCAATATTATCTACCCGACTTCGACGCTCCCCGACGACGATTGTTAATCGCGAAGTGGGCGGACCTCCTAGCTTCCCAGCGCACGGCTGACATGTCCCAACGCGCCGAAGTGAAAGACTACGCAGAGAGATTGACTAAAGAAATAGAGACGGAGCCATTTACCGAGCTCACTGGTAATCCCTTCTACTCAACCCTCATGATTGTGACCTCGCTCTGTCGGACTCCAGCACAGCTCTTCTACAAGCCGGCAGCATCTTGGGTGCTAAACCTCTTTTTCGACACCATCAGCGGCCTCTGGAACCAGTTGCGCTCCCTTGAAAGACTGCCATCGTCTGTCAGCACGGATCTCTCGCCGGAACTAAATCAAACACTCCTGTCCTATCTTGCTCGCCAAATGCTCGATGTTAAGGAGGAGTCCGGGCAGGATTTGAGGTCATATCAAGCGCAGAGTATCATCTCCGACTTGTACGTCGAGAGGTTTTCGCTGTCTCCGACTACTCAAGACGCTCACTACGCCAGAGTGCAGCACTTTACTGCCGACTTCGTCCACTTCACCAAGGACGCCGGAATTCTACGCTGGCCCCTTTCAAACGAAGAAAAGGTCGAATACACGCATCTGCTCGTCCGGGACTGGTTCGCCGGATTGTGGCTTCACCATCGACTCCCCGTTCTCAATGACCGAATCGCTGACTATATCTGCAAGCCCGCGCCAAACAAACAACAACGCAGGGATAGCCTGACGTTCGCTCTCGGGGCCCTCGAGTCCGTCTGGAAAAACCTGGATGCCCTCCATGATGCAGTGCGCACAGCGCTCGACCTGTCGCCACTGAACGATCCCCGATTGAAACACGTAATCCCACTCGGCCTTGACCTCTGCGTCAATCTATTAGAGCAAGGCCGCGCCTTCAGTGGTGTGGAGCAATTCATTCTGCGGGACCTCCGATCGATGTTCGAAACGACAAATTATGCAGTGCTGACTAACAATCTGTACCCGAGGGTGCAGAGGCTTCTTGAGCGAGGCGACTGGGCCGCCCGGCTGCCACGAACCAAAGACAGACTCGAAGCATGGTTGAAGAAACTATCTCGCGAGCCTGAAGTGAACTGGACGAAGGAGATTGATACGATTTGGCGATACCAAAACCGGTTCGGCTGCATCGACCTACTATTCGCAGCGGTTGAACAGCGGCACAGACAAGGTGGGCTTGACCAGTGGACCTACGAGTACTTGGTCCGCCGCTTCGTCTTTGCACTTCGTTTTGTTGCCTTCGATGACGACCGGGCCGTCGTGGGGCGTCTTGAACAGCTACTCAGTACCTTCCATAAGGAATCCGTGATCTGGTCAATGGCATCTTACAGTTTGACCGACGTCCGTGACTACCTAAGCAGAACAGGTGACGCGCCCCACCTTCTACTGCGAGTAGATGAGGTGTTGAGCGATATCGCCGTCGTGTCAGCAGAACTATCGACCGTTGAGGCAAAGTCGGTGCCGGACCTTATACGACGTCTCGCCGGTTATCCGATCCCGTATCTGGCCAAACATGCCAAATCCATTATGGAACCCGTACTATCGTCGTCGGGGAAATCGATAAAGGAAATAGTCGACGAGTTGGTAAACGGAATGAGCGACGAGTATGACAGCAGGGATCGGGCCATTGCAATAATCCTGCTGGTTCTGCTTTTCAGCACGCGCGAGTATGGACTATCCACATGCGATCTGTTCCCGGGTGGCCAGTGTTCGCACGTTATGGACGCTTTAGCCGCCGTCAGTTCATCAGATGACCAGCACTCAAACGTCGACGCATGTCAGGTGTACGATTTCGGCGCGTGGGCGATTAGATCTATGCTCCAGGGGCGCGGAACACTCAGCGGGTTGGAAGATCTCCCTGTTCCGGCTGTTCGCTGATGTGTAGCCAGTTATTATGATGATTACGCTCACTACGGACTTTGGATGGAGCAGTGAGGGTCCAGGGATCATGGAGGCCACAATTCTTGGAATCTGTCCCTCGGCCAAGGTCATCCATCTAACCCATGAGGTAACCCCTTTCAGCATTCTTGAAGGCGCTCGCCAGATGGAGTGTGTCGTCAGTATTCCAGCCGCGATACATGTTTGCGTGGTCGATCCTGGTGTCGGTGGCGCGCGACGGGGAATCGTGATTCGGGCCCCGAGGGTCGGGTATCTCGTGGGCCCTGACAATGGCGTTTTGGCTGCGGCGCTCGAACTCGTAGGTGGCGCAGAAGAGGTCAGATCTATTGATAATCAAAGTCTGCTACGACAGCCGGTATCATCGACATTTCACGGCCGGGACATATTTGCGTCCGTCGCGGGGCATCTTTGCACAGGGATACCTTTTCGAGACATTGGGGCGACCCTCGATCTCCATTCACTGGTTCCCGCGCCGTATGGGGATGCTGTCCTGGACGCTGGGGGGATTTCTGCGGTTGTGATTCATGTGAATAGGTATGGAAACTGCATACTGAATGTGTTAGAAGGTGAGCTTTTCAATCGGGCGCAACGTTGCACGAGGTTTGTCGTTAGCACAGAGGTCGACGAGTTGGGTGTTGCTACTCTAGTTCGGAGTTTTTGCGAGGTCGCCGCCGGTGATCTTCTTCTGTATCCCGACTCGTACGGCCGCGTCGGGATGGCGTTGAATCTCGGAGATCTTGCCGCCAAAGGGCATGTTCAGCTAGGGTCAAGAGTATTACTCACTTATGGTGACTAGGAGAAGCTGTCAATGAGTCGATGCAGTGTTGCTTTGGTGAACCCGCCCTTCAACGGCACCTTTGACGGTGCGCCGATCGGCCTCCTGTATCTTGGTGCGGCCTTGGAGAACGCGGGCCACGACGTCACGCTTCACGACTTTGGGGGTATTCAGACGGACATGGCGCAGGCTGCTGCCAAAGTACTCGACAGGCGCCCAGGGATTATCGGAATAGGCGGCACGTCCCCGTCTTTTGCTGAAGCGTTGCGCTTGGCAACTGAGATACGGCGCCGGGATAAAGAGGTTTGGATTGTTAAGGGCGGCTGCCATGAGAGGTTTGGACGGCAGGTGGACGCCTTCTGCGGCCTTGACGGCGAAGCCGGCCCGATGGATGCTGCTGTCTTTGCAGCCGCGGCGGAATCCCAGATGGTGCAACTGGCTCGGGACCGGGCAGACGGCATGGTAAACCCGCGCCCGATGGACGGGATACGTCTCCGTTGGACGGCTCGCGTGGGACTTGGACTCAGCAGTCCTCTTTCTCCGGCTGTCTCTGCTATTCGCTTAGCTCCGGTTCGGCACCTAATCAGTGATCGAGGACGGTATACGTACGGCGGTATATTTGGCGGCGCAAATGCGACACAAGTGATCACATATCGTGGGTGTCCTTTCGATTGCAGTTTCTGTGCGCTACCGAAGGATGTGCTGTGGCACGAATGGGAGGCTGTCGAGAGAGACATTCGTGGCTTGAGAGTGCAGGGCTACGATGCCGTCTTCATCGACGATGGTACATTTACCCTTGATTGGGACTGGGCAAAGAGAGTGTGCGACCTCCTGCACGAATGCGGGCTTATGTGGGCATGCCAGACCAGGGTTGACAAGGTGAACGAAGAGCGGTTGACGCACATGGCCCGATCAGGCTGCGTGTATGTCTACTACGGGCTCGAGAGCGGAAGCGATCGCGTGCGAAAGGCAATCAACAAACCGCTGGAACCGACAGAAATCGTTAAAGGAATTCAGCGCACGAGAGAACTGGGTATGCGGGCGACGGCGAGTTTCATTTTTGGCGTTCCTTTGGGCAACGCAGGTACCGAGCACGATTCGCGTGAGGACTGGGAAGCAAGCGTCAAGTTGATCCGCGAAGCTAAGCCGCACAATGTAATTCCCACGATTTTCTCCTATTACCCGGGCAGCCCAGCGTGGGATCGACTCCCTGAACGACGGAAGGGTGCGTATGTTAAGGGTGAAAGCCGGGAACCGGTCTGGAGTTTCTTCGACGACGGCTACGGTGGAATCCATCACGTCACTAAGGAAGTGGCCGGAGACATTCGGGATTATCTAAGCCGGGAGATCCCCGACTACTTGTGGCCAGGACTTGCGGCCGTGGCGAAGTCGACAGACTGATTACGGTAGTTTCGTCTTGCCCTTGAGTGGCGAGAAATGCAGCGCACACGATGAGGATCAGCTTCATCTTCTGACGCGTACTCACTTCGCGCGGAAGTCGTTAGTTAGGCCGGCTTCAATCGTTTAGAGGAGGACAACGTAGTCGGCGACGAGGAGATAGACAGATAGACACGCCATCTGGAGTGCCTTTCCTCAGGGGCTCCAACTAGTAGTTACATGATCTGGATGCGTCAATCTGTCATCACCGAGCGCTGTGGTGCGGATCGAAAACGGATCGGCAAGGACCGTCGCTGGCTCGCAGGGCATCTCGTCCCAAGTCTGGCCATCGAGAATGCGCCCGGTCCGACTCTTCACTGGGCCGCCCCATTGCTTGAAAAAGAACGGTACCTTCGCGCGCAGACATTGGTCCCGGATTTGGCGAACCCAATCCGGATGCATAGGCCTGGCGCCAGGCCCCGATTCGCCGCCGACTATCACCCAGTCGATCCCGCGCAGGTTCAGTCTTGGGAGCGGCCCCAGGAGCGGCTCCAGGGAGAGGAACTTGACGACCGCGCCCGTCTGTCGGAGGTCGTCGATCCGGTACAGGTAATCCTCATTCTCCACGCTCACACCCATCCAGATCTGTGGCTCCCATGGCAGCTGCGGAGCAAGTTCCCGCAGTCGCTCAGAGCGCTTGGTCAGCATCTGATATTGGTGCCAATGGGCACGCCGCATGACATCGAACACTTTTTTGATGTAGTCGGCCGGAACGTCCTGGTGGAAAAGATCGCTCATCGAGTTGACGAAGACCTGGGACGGCTGCCTCCACTGCAGCGGGAGTTCGAGCATGTGCGGTTGCAGGGTCAGCTCAAAACCGTTGGCGTAATTCTTCTGCCCCATCGCCTTGAGACGCTTGGCCATCCGCTCGGCGTAGCAGTGCTTGCAGCCAGGGCTGATCTTCGTGCAACCCGTGACCGGATTCCAGGTCGCGTCGGTCCACTCAATGCTTGACTTTGCCACTATCGCCTCCTCTGTGCGGAAAGGTAACCTTCACATCGTCCCCGCAAGTATTCTTGCGCCGAGTGGCAGGCTCACATCGGATCAGCCCCTTGATCTCCATCTGGACCAGCACATCCTTGTAGTTCTTCTTGATGAAGCGGCGGCCGATGTGGTGTTGCTCATATACGTCCTTCATGGCCGCGGTCCGCCCGGCGAACGCTGCGAGCAGCATCTCCTCAAGCTCGTCCAGCGGGCGGTTCAATTCGAAAAGAAGTGGAAAGCGGATGTCGGCGGGACTGTAGTGGAAACTTGGGACTCCCTGCTCGTGCAATGAACTCTCGGCGGCCATGATCTCCTTCATGATGCTGTATCCGAGAGGGTGTTTGCTGACGAAGAACAGGTGGTGGCTGGTGCGCGACCCAGCGTCATTCTTGAAGCTGAAGGGTAAGACGTAGCGTTCCTGTTTTGCTCCGACCGGCTTTGCGCCAAGTGCCGCGCACAATTCCTCGACGATGCAACTCTCGCGATCCTGCGGCGAAAGTCCTGCGAGCTTCTCGCGCAGCACCTCCTCCCGCTTTTCGCCGAACAAGGCAACCATGTGTTCCTGGACCATAGGGTTCGTGAGCCCCATGTTGATGCGGTTGTAGTTGAAGAAGAAGATACAATCGCAGCCCCAGTCCTTCAGCACGGCATTTACCAACTGCAAGGAGAGGCCCTTGTATCCCCACGGGTCGACGAAAAACAGCGTGGGCACCAGCTTGATCGAGGAGAAGAGCTTCACCATCGCGGAGCCGACCTCGTTGTTCCAGACAATCGGCTTGTGCTTTAGTCCGCTGACGCCGGGTAGTTGGTCGATGGCCGACTGCAGGTCCTGTGCGTTGTTATCGTCCCTGTCGTTGAAGATCGTGACGAGCATCTGGCTCATCGTGGCGTCCTTGATCGCCTTCTCAAGAATCAGCAAGGGCGTGGATTTCGTGCCGTCCTTAAACCGGCCAGGTCCGGCAAACAGGTCCAGGTATGCGATCTTCTGCTGGCTGCCCTTTTGGGCCTGCGGCATGATCACCTTCGCCCAGCTCCAGAAGTACTTGGACACGATGGCGCTCTTTACCGCGGACTGTTCCTTTGATTCTTCGAAAAAACTGTCCGTGCTCACGCTGGGCTCCTCGTCACATCCGGCGCGTGGCGAATCATCGGCATTCGCAATGCGGCGTCCTCAAACTCTTGATTGTATAGATATTCCACGAACACCATGTTTCCCGAAAGGCCGCTCGTTTTTGCCAGTACGAACTGGCCATGTGAATTCCCTGCCAGGCGGCCTCGCCGCAACGCATTCCACTCTATTGTATGGCGAAGAAATAGCGAATACAACGACAAAATGCGCCGTCTGCAGCGCTCGTGTCTCGATCTCGCCGGCCACGACGGGCGGATCGCTGCCAGCCAACGTGACGCTGCGGGTGGCCGTCTGTGCGGTCGACTCGAACGGGCTTCCTTCGGCTCCGTCGAATATCGCCATCATCGGGACCGGCGCGGCGCCAGACGGCGCGTTCACCCTGGAAAATATCACCTGGCCGGCGGTCGCGGGCCTCGTTTCCTACGTGTTGTTCGTGGCTACCCAGGACGATCTGATTTGCGCGCAGGCGACCGGAGCGCTTACGGCTGGTCCAAACAATACTTACACGCCTGGATCGATCACCTTCGGCGGTCCGCTGCCGCGCGGCCTCAGCACCAGCAGGTCGACCTCGTTGATGGTGCCGTCGTCCGCGATGAATTCGAAGTTGGCCCAGGCCCGGTAAGGATCGATGTCCGGCAGCCGGTCGCGCACGAAATCCAATGCCTCCCGCTCCCACGGGAACTGCGACGGCGTGATCTGCTTCCATCTTTCGGAAGACATTGGCATAAGCTACAGTTTTACACTCTTCATCGACTGATGGGCGATTACGGCGACGGGGCGGGACTGTGGGCTTCAGTGAAGTGGCTGGCGGGCCAGGTTTCCAGGTTGAATCAGAAGTGACGAACCTGGGAATCCGATCTGGCCGGCAAAACACCTCTCTCCCACGATCACGACGCCGGGAACGTCAGCACCGGCGCGCTGGACAACGCGCGCAGGTCAGGCACGGCCAATGCGGCAGAGGGGGCGTTTAAGAACGGAAGGCTCGGGACGGCTGCACGGGAGTCCCCATCCGTGGAAAGTGGATGGGGACTTGTGCATTCGAAGGGCTTCGCCTATTCGGGGTGGGAGGCGAGCAGCACAGAAACAGGTTGACGATCGCCTCAGCGCTCCATGCAAGGCGCTTTGCTGCTGCAGAACGACAATGCGACCAACAGGTCGTCCAGGCCGTCGAGCCGCCCCCACCCGGTTACCGGCGCCTGTCCAGATGCGGCATACACATGCTCAATGGCGTCAATCACGAGCCCCAGCGTGCTGCTCAATTCGTGGGATTGCTGGGCGCTCAGTGCCGCGAGGACAGGGCCGATCATCTGTTTCGCATCAGTGAGCCAGGGCTCAAACAACATGACGAGTTCAACGGGATCAGCACCCACCCGGATTACTCCCCGTTCAATGTCAGGTAAGACATCCTCGACCCACCCTTTCAATGAAGCTATGAATCCGGACACGCCGTCGAGGCCGGCTGCTTGAACCAGGACGGGGGCCGTTATGGTCTGAGTCTCGTAACGTATCTGCTTAGTTGAGTTCATGGCCTTCCTCTCTTTCGGTGCTGTCATCTCGGGAGAAACGTCCTCGTGGTTGACCCGCGGCCGCGAAACGAAGGGGAAGAAAACCACGTCCCGAATGCTCCCGGCTCCCGTCAGAATCATGACGATCCGATCCACGCCCATTCCGGTTCCACCGGCTGGGGGCATGCCGTGAGCGATTGCTTGAACGAAGTCGTCGTCCAGATCGTAGGCCTGATCGCGAGCGACCTGCTGTGAAACCAGTCGTTCGTACTGCTCGATGGGGTCGTTCAATTCCGTATAGGCGTTTCCAACTTCCATCCCCGCGATCATCGGCTCAAATCTTTCAACGAGCTTCGGGTTGTTCCTGTGCTTTTTCGTAAGCGGGCTGACTTCGACCGGGTGATCCATTACGAATACCGGATTCCAAAGATCCGGCTCTACGAGTTTTTCGAACAATTCCACTACTGCGGATCCCCAAGTCAACGGCTCCGGCAAAGCCGCCACGCCCTCCGGATGGTACTTTTGGAAGATCTCTGGAAAGCCCTCGACTGGGATGTTGTCCACGTCCATGCCGAGCATATTCCTGAGTCCGTCGACCATGGGCATCCGGCGCCACGGCGGCGTCAAGTCCAGCGGGCGCCCATGGTACGCGATCCTGGTTGTCCCGTTGATCTCTTCGGAAAGCCTGGCCACCAACGTTTCGAAGCGTTCCATCTGCCGCTGGTAGTCCGTGAATGCCTCGTAGAATTCGAGCATCGTGAACTCGGGGTTATGATTTGCGTCGATGCCTTCGTTGCGGAAATTCTTGCCGAGTTCGTAGACCTTGTTGAGACCGCCACAAAGAAGCCGTTTCAGAGCACACTCCGGCGAGATCCGGAGATACATCTGCTGCTGGTCGAGCGCGTTTATTCGGGTGACGAACGGCTTGGCGGCCGCACCGCTGTAGTGAAGGCCCAAAATCGGAGTTTCCACCTCCACAAAACCCTCGTCATCGAGGTACCGCCGTATACCGCGGATTATGCGGCTTCTCTTCAAAAAGATGGTCCGGCTGTCGGTGTTCATGAGAAGGTCAAGGTGCCTCTGGCGGTAGAGCACACCCTTGTCCGTGATCGCGTTGAACTGCGCCCCGTCACATCGCTTTGATAGAGGAATGTAATGGGATGGTTTGCCCAGAACCGTCATGGCGGTGGCCTTCAGGGTGAGCTCGCCTGTTCGCGTCCTGAAGAGGGAACCGACCGCACCCATGAAATCCCCGAGGTCGATGAGCGCCAGCATCTTCCAAGTGGCCTGGTCAATGTTCGACTCGCGAACATACAGCTGCAGCTTCTGCGCATCATCCAGCAGATCGATGAAGACGGCCTTGCCCATGGGGCGCATCCCGATTACGCGACCGGCGATCTTCAGGGCTGTTTGGTCCGTGATCAGGGTCTCAGCCGCCGTCAGGACTTTCGGTATCGAATAGGTTGGAGAATACGCCGGTACCGGATACGGATCTACGCCCATCGCCCGCAACTCCGCAATTTTGCGAATTCTATCTTCGACAAATGAGTTAGAGTCGAACATGTTCACCTCTGGCTTCCGCTCGGTATGGTGGAGGTTCGCTGGTCGCCGATAACTTCCATTGTTTTGAAATTGTCGTCGCGCACTCGCTTCAAGTGGGCACCGGCGTCGACGGCGTACGTCAGGTATTCGATGGTTTCCTTGGTGACTGCTTCGCCGGCGATGATGATAGCCTGGCCGGGCGGGTAGCAGGAAATCGTTTCGGCGCTCACACGGCCGATAGCATTCCGTACGCTCACGCGTTCACGGCGGCCGAGCATGGTCGCTTCTCGGGGTGTCATCACCTGCGCCGGTATTGGCGGTGGAACGAAGTGCGCCCGATCTCTCCGACGGGGCGCTTGCTGGAGCGCCTCCCGGAGAGCGGGGATGGTGGCTTCCATCTTCGCAACAGAAACTCCTGGTGCCACCAGGAACAGCACCGCTTCCGGCGTCGCCATCTCAACCACACCACCCATTCGAAAGATGTAGTCTTCAACTTCGAAACCGCTTAAGCCCGTCCCGGACACATTGAATGTCACCCGCGTGGGGTCTAGCCCAGTGACGCGAACACCGTCCACAACGCCGGCATCAACGACGCGCACGCCCGGCATCGCCCCGCCTGCGTCGCGAAGCCGCGCCGCCAGTTCCACGGGGCGCGCCCAGATCTTCCGGCCGCAGGTGAGCATTTGGTTAACAGCGTGCTCGATTGAAGTAAGAATTAAGTAGCTGAAGGAAGTCGAAACAAACCCGAGGGACTGAAGCTCTTCGTACCGATGGAAAAGCTCGGGGCTGTTGATGTGAATAAGCGATCCCTGATTTAGGGCCGAAAGGACCTTGTGAGTGGACTGAGTAATGAGGTCCGCGCCAGCCTCTTCCGCACAGGCGGGAAACCCCAACTCGCCGAGGAATTTCAGATGTGGTCCGTGAGCCTCATCGATAGCCGCGAGCACCTTGAATTCGTGGCAAACCTTAACGATTCCGTCTATATCGCCCTGGATGCCGTGATAAGTCGGTAGCGTCAGCCAGACAGCGCGAACGCCCGGGTTGCCGATCAGGAAACGTCGGACCTCTTCGGGCGTCGGTGGCAGCAGGATGCCCAGTTCCGCGTTGTAGTACGGGGTGATGTACCTCGGCCGCGCCCCGGAGAGGTTGAGGCCCGCAGGAACCGATACGTGGGCATCACGGCCAATGGCGATTTCATCTCCTTCGCCGCCCAGAGTCATGACGGCCGGAACGTTCAGGGCGGTTGTGCCGTTCGTCCCAGGGACGCTCTCCCTAACGCCATAGGCAGACGCGAAATTCCTGCGCATCTGGTTGAGTGGGGAACGGCTCCGGAAATCGAAGACCGATCCAAGCTCTCTGTTGCTGACGGAGTCATCCAGCAGCCCGGCGATGCTCAAAACGCCGGCGCGCAGAGCGGACGCCAGCCCGTTACCCACCTGCCGCAGTTCGATGCCGACTTCCATCGAGCGAAGCCGGGCCGCAATCTGGTGAATTTCGATGATGAGTTCTGGAAGCAGTTTACGTCCCAAGGCGTCCTCCCAACACGAAGGTCTCACCATGGCTGTGGCAGGGGGTTGAAAATGCTGTGAGCCAGCGGCTTCGAAGAATCGCGAGAGTTAGAGGTGATTCGGGTTCCTTGTCTCCGTCCGAATCCTCATCGGAAGGGGCTTCTGCTGCAGTGTACTGGATCGGGTCTTCCGCTGATCCGGCGGGGCGTTTGTGGGTCACCCCATCGCCCGAGATTGCGGTCTGCGTGTTCATCTTTACCTCCAGATTCGCCGGGTTGCGAATCTTCCAGACCCACTATCAGGCCTTTCTGAATGATTATAAACCTAGTTCGGTTGCAATACAATACCAATGCAACAAAAAGAAACCGTTTGTGTTAACCAACCATCTGGCCACTAGCTGATGTTGTCTGTAATTGATAGAAATTAAGGAATTTATGTGCAAAGAATGGCCGCAGCTGAATTTGTGCGCGTCCGGAGGGCCGCCAATCCCCGGCGCTGGTCGGGCCAAGAAAGCAACGCGGTCAGCTATCTGATGGACTTTTCCGACAACGCGACCGGGTGCAGTAGCAGATCCACCTGTAAGTCCGGCGCCAGGTTCAGGAGATTCATGATCTGGGTCACGCGGGCCGGTGTAACGTACCCCAGCCGAGCGATGTCGGCGTAGTCGGCAACTTCATTCCTGTCAATCATTTCCTGGAACTTGATGGCGAGCGCCATCTAACGGGTGATTCGAGGAAGTCGAGCAGGCGGCGTGGGAGGCGGCGGGACGTTTCGCTCCCGACGACGTGGACTCCAGCATGGTAGCATCATCTCAACTTGGGCTGCGTGTGAATCTCCGTCTTTCGTTTCCATGAAGCATCCATCACGCTTTCGTTGTTGTCCCATTGCACAACTCCCTGATTCCTGTTGATCGGAAATCCACTGTCACCTTGTCGTTCCGGCCGTCAAGGCCGACCCTGGCGACCAGCAGTTGAACCAGGCGGGTCTGCTCGCGCGTGGCCAGTGACGCCCAAACCGGGTCAAATTCGGCGAGCGCGCGGACGGCGGGGGCATCGTCGAACTGGTCCGCCTCGAGTTCCCGCCCTTCCGTCATGAGATTCGCCAGCCGATGCTCGGCCACTTGGATCTGGCCCTGCAGGTCCAACAACCTGTCCACACGTGCGGTGGCGTTGATCACGGCGTCGCCGGCAATCGCGGTGACCTCGGCGTTCAGGCGCCGGAGCGCGGCCTCGGCTACCGCGACGTCCTTGTCGTGATCCTCCCGACGGCGCGCCAGTTGCTCTCGCGCCTGGCGAACCACTTCCGCTGCCAACTGCTGATCAGAGCCAAGCCGCCGGATGGCTTCCAGCACGGCGTTCTCGACGGCCTGGGCGGCCACCGACTTCGTCCTGCAGTTCTTCCAACCGCGCTGCTGGGCCGTGTAGCATACGTAATAGCGGTAGCGTTTGTTGCCCTTCACAGAATACGTGTGGACCATCGCGGTGCCGCACGTCACGCAGAAGAGCAGGCCCCGCAGGAGGGCCCCATACTTGTTCTTGGCCCCGCCGCCATTCGTGCGGCCGTTGCGGTCCAGCATATCTTGGGTCCGTTCCCACGTGGCACGTTCGATGATCGCCTCGTGCTCGCCGGGAAAGAGCGTGCCTTTGTGTTTCACCTGGCCGGTGTAGATGGCGTTCGTGAGGACTCCGTACAGCAGGCTCTTGGTGAAGGGCTTGCCACCCCGTGTCTGGCTGGCTTCGGCTGTCCACTGTTTCGTCCGCCAGCCACGCAGGTCCAGATCCTGCAGGACCGGCAGCATAGCGCCGTGTTCGAGGTACTGATCGAAGATGGTCCGCACCTGGTGAGCCTCGGCGGGATTCACCACGAGGCGGCGCGCCTTTGTGTCGATGTCGTAGCCCAGGACCGGATGACCGCCGATCCACTTGCCTTTCTTGCGCGCGGCACACATCTTGTCGCGCGTCCGCTCCGGAACCAACTGCCATCCCTCGGTACGCTGGCTCGCGACGAAGGCCTCACCGGCCTCCCGCTGAGCGTCCAGCGAACTGAAGTCTTGCTGGAGGCCTTCTTCGGTGGACTCCCGCGTGTGAATCGCGCACCGGATCACCTTGTCCGACGAGGGTTTCTCCGCGGCCGCTGGCGCGCGCCTGCCGCTACCGTTTTTCATACGGTCCCCCGTTGTCCGCAGCACACCCGAAAAAGAGGAAGCCATTCCACTTGGTGCCGGTCACCTCTTGAGCAATCGCGCTCAGCGATTTGTAAAGCTTGCCGTCGTACTCGAAGCCCTCCTCCCGGACCTTCACGACGATGTCCCGGCCCTTGTAGCGGCATTCAACAGTACCGCCGGGCGCGGGCAATCGCGGATCAGCTTTGGCTGCCACGCGCCCCTTCACCGCGTTGCCTGACGACAGCCTGAAGTCCTGCTGGAACGTCGTCTTCGGCACGCGGACGCGCAGGTCGGCGTCGTTGGCGGTCTCCAGGGCGCGGCGGCGCGCCCGTTCCGACAGACCGCCCTCTGCCAGCGCCTGGATCCTCCAGGCAATGCGGCGGAACAGGAAGTGCTTGTGATGCGACCGTGTCTCCTCGCCGAACACTTCGGCGTACTTCTCTTTCAGTTGGCCCACCGTCATGTGGCGCAGCGCTTCAATCTCTTTCCGGACCGTGGTCTCCAAGGTCTTTTCCTTTCTCTGGACCGTTGACCTCGTGTCCATGAGGGCTTGAAGTGGCCGGGTTATCAAGGGAATCTTCGCGCCGGATTCTACGGCGGTATCGCAGGTAGCCGGCGGCTAGAATGCTGGCGATGGATTGCAGTTCTTCGGTCGGAACAGCCAAGACGGATCACCTGGCTGTGGATTTGGCGCCCACAGCGTTGTCCGCCTGGCGGTCGTTCCGCTGTCCGGTGTGGGTCGTGGGATCGGCGTGCGCCTCTCCCGCTGTAAACATACGCAAGAATTCCGAAAGTTGTGCACACCCACGTCGGTCGAGACGAACCGGGCTGTTAAATAAGGCGGGCCACCCTGCGGAGAAGTGGAGAGGTCGGCGGCAAAGTCGCGCCTGGGCACTCACCGGGGCGCAAACGGAGAATCTCCGCGGCCTCGTGCAGAGAGGCGGCATTCACCGCAAACCCATGGCTATATTGCGGAAAACGCAACGCGTCGCATCGGGCACACGAACGGCGAAGCCGTTAACAACAGGGGACTTGGATTCCGGGGTGGGGAGATTTGGCTCCTCGAGAGGAACGCTATTACGTAATGTCGAATGGAGAATTTGCCGGAGGAGGATTCTCCGCGCTGTTAACCAAGCCGGGGAATTCGAATTTGCGTCCGGATATCGCGCCGCTGGCCTTCCTGAAGACCGTGAGCGCTACGTGAACCCCATCTTGTGAGCGGCCGCGCCTTGGCTCACAGTTGAGGTATGCAAGAGCGTAGACGCGAGATGTGGCCGAAGTGGCGGGGGTTGATATCGGAGCAGGGTGGCAGCGGCCAGACCATCGCCGCGTTCTGTCGGGACCGCGGTCTTACGACATCACAGTTCTACACTTGGCGGAACCGGTTGCGCAAGAGCACCGCCGAACAGT
>Ga0182027_10004247_pt1 | contig 22295 bp, 27 predicted proteins | sample 712E1DmetaG_FD_121300 | JGI IMG/M metagenome (GOLD analysis project Ga0182027, IMG submission 121300) | Permafrost microbial communities from Stordalen Mire, Sweden - 712E1D metaG (Illumina Assembly) | ecosystem: Environmental > Terrestrial > Soil > Wetlands > Permafrost | place: Sweden... | reverse complement strand
TGGAGAGCATAGCCGTTTCCCCCTGGGTACCGGGTATGCTGCATGAGGAACCTTCGGCGCGGCAAGTAAATCACTTGCCATCTTTGGATCAGCAATGTCCACTCCTAAAATTATATGATTTTTTATTTTAATTACAGGATTACCACGATTCAACATCCCGATCTTTACGGCGATGATATAACGCCTCGTGCAAATGAGCGGATTTGAAATGATGATGATCGCTATCCTCAAATCGAATATCTCGGTCTATTACCCGGCGATCCTTCGAAGCAGCCAGCACTACATCCGACTCGATCGTGCGCGAGGGATATACGATCAATCCCGAACCAAGGCGGCAGTTATGGCCGACCGCGCTACCCATCACCGGACGATTCGAAAGGCTCAGTTTACCATTCCCGTCGCGCGCTTTCAATGGGGCGGGAACAAGGTTGTAATCCGTAAACGTCGAACCGGCTCCGATAAAGGTGTTGCGTCCGATCACGCACATCTGCAAACAAGTGTTTTGCGCGATCATGCTGTTATCCATGACGGTGGTCATGAATAATGCCGAGTTGAAGGGCATGAAGGTGCCATCCCCCACAACCGATAACATCAACTGTACATCCTGGGAGATATTAACGTTGCTGCCGATAATGCAGTTCTCGATCACGGCTCCGGCATTGATGATGACATTATCGCCGATGGTCGTAGGTCCGTGGATAATGGCATGTGGATCAATGATACAGTTCCTGCCAACTTTTACCAGAGCCGAACAGCCAAGCAACTGACGACCTTCGTAGATGGCTTTGCCAAGGACGCCGAGCTTAAAACCCAGATCTTCATTCAAGCGCTTTTCAAAGCGCGCACCGCGTCCAAAAAGCCCGAATACGATGTCGGCAATGAAGATATGCACCCAGGAGTCAATGGCGATCATCGAGCGGAGAGGGACTTGAAATAGCAGATCGCCGCTCTGGTCAGCCATATAAGTAGGGACATGGTAATAGCCGATCTCGCGTGCTTGCAGATCAATAACGAGCGGCTCTACGTCTGCGACGGGGCCATTGGGGTAGTACCACAGATCAGCCAGGTAAAGATTTCCGGCCGTTGTAAAGGATGTGGAAAGAGGCAGGGCATGTTCCTTGATCGCCGGGTCTTCTGCAGAGAAGGCGGCACGCACCGCCCGTCTGCGTTTCATGGCTTCAGCCATGAAAGTATGAATATAAAACTCATCGAAGAATAGATTATCCCTGTAAACAAGTGTCGGTTCATGGACTGTCGGCAGCCGCATGCCGGTTTTTAATTCCAATTCACGGGTCACATAGGGCGCCAACAGATTGCGCTGCCAAAGCCAGAGTGGCGCGTTCTGGATGCGCAAATCGCGCGCCGGTTCGCAGAACGGCATGATCAGATTCGGGGCATTCAGGATGATCTTTAGCATGAAAGCTTGCTGTTTATAACGTAGATAACTTAACCTGATTTCAAGGGGTAGAGGGTAATAATGAATCTTCAGTTGAGATTACTGTACAGAGCTCGTTAATTCTTGTAGGGCAGGTATTTCTTTTCCTCTTCATTTTTATCGGAGATGACCAGAGCTATGATATCGGTGCCGGGTCGATGCGTATGGCACAGGTGGGGTCGCCGCGTGCGATACAGGCGATCTCTTCAGCATCAAATATCTTACCACTGCTCAGCCAATAGAGCGATTCCTGGATAAGCCCCACAGCAAGATGACAAACTGGTTCATTTGCTTTTCGCTGCCAGCAAAGCGGACAGCGTTCAATCGACCAGTATAACTTTCCATCCTTTTCCTCAACATGCACACGCTGATCGCTATGATCATTGAACAACCTGGCGAAAGAATTTGCACCGTTCCGCAACCTTGCAGGAAAGGGTAGGAGCCTGTATGCCAGCTCCGTGAACCCCAACATTTTGCCATACTCGCGCAATCCGTACTGGAAACAAGCCCTCCCCACCCGCAAAGCCGTCCCGCGTCCACCTTGAGGCCCATAAATTAATTCGAGCGATTCAAAGAGCTTGCCAACCCTGTCAAAGGGAAATGTTTTATCAGAGCGGGCGGCTGGATAATGATCTATATACAAAGGAAGCGAGGCAACCCGAAGTGTGGCATTTAACCCTTCCCGCCCTAGGACTTCCTCCATCGCTAACAGGATGATGCGTCCCATGCATTCAGGATAAAAATATTCGGTCATGATAAAGGCTGCGGTTCGTCCAGGAAATCCTTAAGTTTCTGGCTGAATAATGCACGCTCTTCGAGCATCATAAAATGACCGGCCGTGGGAAAACGTTCGATACGCGATTGGGGTATTCCTTTTTTCATGGGTCGCCATTGATGAGGATTAACCACCTTGTCCTTGTCGCCGTAGAATCCCAGAGCTGGAACTTTGATCTGATTGAGCAAAGGCCGCAGGTCCGTGCGACGGAGCGAAGCGATGGAAAGCAGAAAAGACTCAAGAGTGGTCCGTGAAAGGTCGTGGTCCATCATTTCCGGAAAACGAGGGTCCGTACAAATTTGCCGGGAATAATAATATTTCATAAAGGCACGAAACGGACCCATGAAATTGAAAATCATGAATGCGATCGGTCGCTGGCCGGCCAATTTTAGGAGCGGGGCAAGCGATGAGCCGACTATCGGAGAACCCGCCACAATTACCTTGCTCACGCGTTCCGGGTATTTGATCGCCACCGAAAGACTGACGGTTCCACCCATGCTGTGCCCCACCAGTGGCGCCCGCACAATACCAAGCTGTTCCATAAATTGATTGACGAGGCTTACAAAATCCTGCACATCGTACGTTTCACGCTTACGACCCGATTCGCCAAAACCCCAGAAATCGAGGGCGTATGTGCGATAGGACGCGCCTAAATAAGCCATGGTCTCCTGCCAGAGGCCCCACGAACCTAGCCAGCCATGCAGAAGGATTACAGGCTTTCCTCTGCCATAGACTTCATAATGAACAGTTCCCTGATCGGTACTTAATGAAGACACAACAATTGCTTTCTGGTATAGAAATTTAAAATTTCGATTTTCTGCGATGTGTGATTCTTATTTACCGGACTCCATCACCGCTAATATACTGTAAAGCAATTCCAATAAAACCGATTTAACCTGCTTTTTATCTGTCGCGATGCAGGGCAAAATCTTGCTCTTTTTATCGAGGCGCAAGGCATTACGCATATCCTCCAATTCCCAGGCGTCACCCAGGTCTTGCTTATTGGCGGCAACAACGTAGGGGGTTGGAGCGTACGCCCTGAATGTTTCGAGAATCGTGCGCGCTTCACGGAAGGTTTCAGGGCGGGTTGAATCGACTAGGACAATAAAACCGAGCATACCCTCGGACAAAATCTCCCACATAAAGTCGAAACGTTTCTGACCGGGTGTCCCAAACAGATATAGGACCAGATCGTCATCCACAGTGATGCGACCGAAATCCATCGCTACCGTTGTAGAATCCTTCACGGAGCGCTCTGTTTTAGTGCTGATCTTACGTTCGGTTGCGACCACTTCAATTTCACTGACGGCCTGGATAAACTGTGTTTTGCCGGCGCTGAAGGGACCTGTGACCACCATTTTGACCGTTTGCATAATTCCTCTTTTTCCTTCCCGGTTAGGTTAAATCTTCTGAATACGTCCGATCAATTTGTTTATTAGATTCCGCTGTTCCTGTTTATCCTGGGTTGGGAACATTTTGGGATTTAACTGGAGCGGCGCTGTCGTAGGACGCACCATTTCGACCAAACCGGCCTGGATCAATCCATAGATGATCCGGCGGATTTCCATGTCGTTCAATTTCGCCGCTGAGGCGATCTGCTTCATCGTATTCTTCGGGTCGATATACTTGACCACCCGCCATTCCTCTACACTTAAATTGAGATTGGTCATCGGACGGTCGGTGAACTTGAGCGCCAGGTCGAGGCTGGGAATTTCATCCTGCAACGTCTCCCATTCACGCAGTTGACGGGACCCTTCGATGATCAGGTTTTCCAGGTTGAGCTTAACATTAATACGGTCATCGGGAGGCAGGAGTTCATTCTCGAAACGGAAAGTACCCTCCACCCATGTAAACAGGCGGCGGATGATGTCCATAAAATAAACTTGTAAATTGAGCAGGATGTCTTCCTGGGAAACGTAACCGGCATTGATAAGCAATAGTCCAAGCTCTTTATCGGTCATGATTCCAGCCCGTTCGCCGATCGTCCGATATTGATTAACGCTTAATTTGTTGGCTTTATGTAAGATGGCAGCCAACCCATTATCTTCCTTGCCGATGCGGGCATAAGCCAATTTTCCGTCACGGAAGGACACATGCGCCTGCTCCGACGGCCCGTCTACGACCAGCGTGCCGGTCTTCCTCGCCAGGTTAATGAGATTGAGCAATTGTGTTACCGTGAAATCCCGCAAGTTTCCGCGTAATGCCATAGCACCTCAATAATGGCCCCTTGGGGGCGACTAAAAGATTATACATGGGGAATGGGATTTGGTAAATTGGTAAATTGGTGATTAGGGGAAAATCGAAAGGAAAATGATAGGTTTGGGTCTGAGTAATTCGAGGATAGGTGGTATTGATCTTAGTGGTTGGTGGTTAATAAAGTGAAGATCAAAGCCATTTTTGTATATAATCATTGAATGAAAATATTAACGGTAGATATAGGAACCGGGACCCAAGATATCTTTCTCTACGATTCAAGGCTCGATATCGAGAACGGCTTCAAACTGGTATTACCTTCACCAACCATGATCGTCCACCGGCGTATCAAAGCCGCGACTCAATCTCGCACACCGATCCTGCTAACCGGCCATCAAATGGGAGGAGGGCCGTCTGCATGGGCTGCCGAAGCGCACGCCCGCGCTGGTCTATTGGTGTATGCCACTGAAGACGCGGCCCTTACGCTTGACGACGAACTCAATAAGGTGGAAGCGATGGGGATCAAGCTCATCTCCGAAAATGAATCCAACCGTCTTCCATCCGAAGTCCTTCATATCGAACTGCGCGATTTTGATTTTGAAGCGATCGCCGGGACCTTTGGACGTTTCGGCATGTCACTGCGCGACCTTGATGCGGCAGTTGTTGCCGTTTTTGATCATGGTGCAGCACCTGCCGGGATCTCCGATAGAAAATTTCGCTTCGATTACATCGACCAACGTATTCGGGATAAAAACTCCCTTTCAGCTTTTGCTTATCTTTCCTCAGAGATCCCTCAGAGCATGTCCCGCCTGCAATCTGTGGCTAACTCGGTCCGTGGACTGGATTTTCCACTGATCGTAATGGATACTGCGCCGGCAGCCATACTTGGCGCGACCTTCGATCCGGTCGTTGCGAAACGTGATATCAAATTGATCGCCAATATAGGAAACTTTCACACGTTAGCTTTCAGGCTGGGACAAAATGGTATCGAGGGAGTCTTCGAGCATCACACCGGCGAAATCAACCTCCAAAAACTTGAATCGCTCCTGCGCGCCCTGGCGGATGGATCACTTAAAAATAAGGACGTATTCGATGACAAGGGGCACGGGGCTTTGATATATGGCAAAGAAACCTATAAATTTGGAAACGACGAATTTGATGTGATTGTCACCGGCCCGCGGCGTTCGATGTTCCTCGGTGGAGGAATCGACAAACCTACATTGAAACCGTATTTTGCCGCACCCTTTGGCGATATGATGATTGCCGGTTGTTTCGGCATGCTGGCGGCAGCGGCAGATATATTACCGGACCTGGCAGAGACCATTCATGGATCGATGAGAAGCCTAAGCCTCCACGGCACGGCACCCTGGGATATCGATTAGATTTAAGTTTTCAGAGAAAAAGCCAGGGGTAGAGAAATAAGGGTTTAAGGAGAATATTAAATGAACCAACACCTGCACCTTACTACGCTCGGTGTAAATGATTTTGAACGCTCGTTTAAGTTTTATTCACAAACCCTGGGATGGAAACCAGCCAGCAGTAGCAGTGAAGATGTGGCGTTCTTTCAATCCGGCGGAGTTGTGTTGGCTATTTATCCCCGCAAAAAATTGGCGGAAGACGCACTAACCCCACCGGAAGGAAGCGACTTTTCTGGTATAACCCTGGCTTATAATGCTCGGGATGAATCTGAAGTGGATGATATTATACGCGACCTGAAAGCCAGAGGAGTACATATCAATAAGGAACCACAAAAAGTCTTCTAGGGCGGATAAAGTTCCTATTTTGCGGACCCCGACGGCTTCCTCTGGGAAGTGGCTTACAATCCGTACTTTTCATTCGATGAAAATGGGATTTTGAAGGTCGAATAAAATGGTAATGCGGGTTATTGATTTTATATGTATTCACTTGGCGAGTACTATTAACCTCCCAGGATATTCTTATTGGGTTATAAGGAAGATTGGAAAAGTACCCACACTTAAAAATTTACTCCTGATTGCAGAATGATATTTGTATAGGGCGTACACTCGCCTGTTCGGATAATCGCTTTAGTAGCTTTGGTTAATTTCTTGAATTCTTCATGACTGACCAGTTCAATCGGGATGCCTTTTGTCAGGGCAGTGATTTCCTGGTACATCGATGAACTTTTTGTAACAATTTCCTCCGCCATAATGATTTTTTCCACCGCCAATTCATTCAACAAGGGCGTTAAGACATCCATAAATTTCACGACGCCTTTTGTAACTGCCAGGTCGATTCTCTCAACATTCTTGTCAATTGGCAGACCGACATCGCAAACAACGATCCTGTCCGTGTGGCCGAGAGACCCCATCACTCTCAATAAATCTTCGTTTAAGATGCCGTCTTTTTTCATAAAATCTCCTATTCCAAATTAAATGCTTTCGAAAGCGCTTTATGCATCGCTTCCACAGGCGCATCCAAACCTGTCCAAAGCTTGAAGCCGATGGCTCCCTGGTAGACCAACATACCCAGACCATCGACTATTTTCGCACCACGCTCTTTTGCTTCATTCAAAAATGGGGTCATGGGCGTATGGATCACATCGCAGACAACCATTGAGGATGTTACAGAATCATAATTTATATCCGGTTTTTCATGGACATTCGGGAAGAGACCGATCGATGTTGCATTCACCAGGATGTCCGTTTCGTTCGAGACGGAATATTGTCCTTGCCATTGAATAAAATTGGCTTTTGCTGGCGTCTTCGAATTAAGGAGTTCAGTCAATACCTTGCCCCGTTCGGAAGAGCGATTAACAATCGTGATCTGTTGTGCACCCGCCAGGGCCAGTTCTACTGTGATCGACCGGGCCGCACCGCCGGCGCCAAGCACCAGCACTTTTTTACCTTTGGGGTCTACCCGCGCATCATGCGTCAGCGCGTGCATAAACCCCTTGCCGTCTGTGTTTTCGCCGATTAACGTATCGCCATTTCGGATGACGGTATTCACCGCACCCATTAAGGCCGCATCCGGTTTGACCTCATCGAGATATTTCAAGACTTCCACTTTATGTGGAATAGTTAAATTAATTCCCTTCATATTGAACGCCCTCAACCCTTGCATGGCTACGCCCAAGTCCTTTGGATATACTTCAATGGTCAGGTAACGCCAGTTCAGGTTCAAGGCTCGAAAACCGGCTTCCTGCATCACCACAGTAGGATTTTCAGAAACCGGGTGACCAAAAACACCTACCAATTCAGCTTTGTAATCAGGGATTGAAGACATGGTTTGCATCCTTGTTAATTTAATTAAGGTTTTTCATTTATGATTTTATACAAGTGCTATTTCAATCGGTTTCTCATTGAAAATCAACAGAAATGCAGGAAGACGCGCAAGGTTCAAGAGATAAGTCTTTCTGACCATTTATCCGTATTTTAGCAAACTATTCCCCGGAAAATTCTAGCAAGTGAAATTTTAAGCATTTCAATCTTTTTACGAGAATTTCTATTTTGAGCTTATTCAATCCCTAAGTACGATTTACGCACCATCTCATCCGCCTCGAGTTTGGCAGCCGTATCGGCAAGAATGATCTCACCGGTCTGAATCACATACCCGCGGTTCGCGATGGAAAGCGCCATCAAGGCGTTTTGCTCCACCAACAAAATGGTCGTACCTTCCTTATTAATTTGCTGGATCGTATTAAAGATGCTTTCGACCAGTATGGGAGCCAGCCCCATGGAAGGTTCATCCAGGAGCATCAAGCGTGGATGAGCCATCAGGGCCCGCCCGATGGCGAGCATCTGTTGTTCGCCTCCGGAAAGCGTCCCAGCCACTTGCTTTTGCCGCTCCTTAAGGCGAGGAAACGTACTGAAGACTCGCTCCTGATCATTCCCAATAGCCTTGCTATCTAGGCGACTATAGGCTCCTAAATCGAGGTTTTCGCCTACCGTTAAGCGCGCAAAAATACCGCGCCCCTCAGGAACCATAACAACACCCTTATAGACGATCTCGTGGGCCTTAAGTTGGGTTAAGTCTTCGCCATCCAGACGGATACTCCCTTCGCGTGGCTTTTGAAGACCGGAGATTGTTTGCAAAGTCGTTGTTTTACCTGCGCCATTGGCACCGATGAGCGAAACAATCTCACCGCGTTCAACGGTTAGAGTAATGCCTTTCAGGGCATGGATTTTCCCGTAGTATGTATGAATATTGGAGATTTCGAGCATCGGCATGGTTTAATCCTTGCTTTTTTCTTTGACGCCTGAAGCAGCGCGTCCCAAGTAGGCTTCTATAACTTTGGGATTGTGTTGAATCTGAGCGGGTGTGCCTTCGGCGATCTTCGCGCCGTAATCCAGGACTGCAATCTGCTCACTAATACCCATCACCACACGCATGTCGTGCTCGATCAACAAAATGGTAATCTGCAATTCATCGCGCAGCCTGCGGATAAAGTGCATCATGTCTTTCGTTTCATTTGGATTCATACCGGCAGTCGGTTCGTCAAGAAGCAGTAATTTTGGCTTGCAAGCCAAAGCACGGGCAAGTTCCAGCCTGCGTTGCGCCCCATAAGGAAGGTTGTGAGCCACTTGATCACCAAGTCCTGAAAGGCCGACGTAATCCAGGAGTTTGCGGGCCTCTTCTAGCACGAGCCTTTCCTCTTCTTTCTGACGAGGTGTGCGAAAAATGGCCTCCATCCAATTGGTATGTAGGTGGCTTTCCTCGCCGACGAGAATATTTTCCAGAGCGCTCATGTTCGAGAACAAACGAATATTCTGGTAGGTTCGGGAAATTCCGCTATAGGTGATTTGATCCGGAGTTAAACCAACCAAAGACTTATCATAGAAGATGATCTCGCCTGAATCCGGCGTATAAAAACCGGTAATGCAGTTGTAAAACGTGGTCTTTCCGGCCCCATTGGGTCCTATGACGCTGAAAATGGAATGTTCGGGGATGACCAGGTCAACTTCGTTGACTGCCATCAAGCCGCCAAAGTGCTTAATCAGCTGACGTGTTTCAAGTGCAGTTGTCATGATGAATTTCTTTCAGTGTCAGGATCCGGCCGGTCCAAGGTCGTAATCTTTTGGGAAATAACATCCAGTTTTCGTCGGGAGGACGGGATTAACCCGGCAGGGCGCATGATCATCATGACAACCAACAATGCGCCGAAGGCCAGGACACGGTAGTTTTCCAGTTCACGCAGGACTTCGGGCAGGCCTTTAAGAACGAAGGCTCCCGCGATCACGCCCGGTATGCTGCCCATACCCCCAACGATTACCAGACACAAAACGTTGATGGAAACCATCAGGTTGTGGTCTTCCGGGCCGGTAAACTGGTTACGAGATGCAAACAATACGCCTCCTAAACCGGCAAAGGCTGCGCCAATTGCAAAAGCCATTAACTTGGTTTTTAGTAAATTAATTCCCATCGCACGTGCAACAGTTTCGTCCTCGCGCATGGCTTCCCAGGCGCGCCCGACCCGCGAATTCTGCAGCCGATTGGTAACGAAGATGATCAACAGGACGGCTAAAAGAATCAAATAAACAAAGTCAACATCGCTGGAGAAGGGTTTTCCGAACAGTGTCGGTCCTCCGACATTGCTCACACCCTTTGGGCCCCCGGTGAATGCAGTAAGAACATCACTCTTGAGCAGGATGCCTATGATTTGACCGAACCCCAGCGTGACGATTGCGAGATAATCGCCGCGCATACGGAGCACAGGGATACCCAGTAAAATGCCGGCGATGGCAGCCAACATAACGCCGATGGGCACGGTAATCCAGAAGCTCCACAATAGATGTTGGGGTTCAGGAGCCGTCAGCAAGGCAGTCGTGTAAGCTCCTATGGCAAAGAATGCTACGTACCCCAGGTCCAATAGACCTGCTAATCCGACCACGATATTCAATCCCAGTCCCAACAGGACATAAATGCCTATCGTCCCGAGCGTGTAGTTCCAGTATTGGCCCACAACAAGGGGCAGCACAAGGATAACCAATATGATCGATCCGTAGAAGAAATAACGGCTTAACGGGTTGGCCATGACTTTTTGTATATTCGGGCGTTGCCTGAACTCGGACAAATATCCATCCCAGCGTCTTGCAAAGACCGTTCGCCAGGAGCCGCGTCCAACACCGCGCACCAACAATCCGCCGAGCAATCCCATGACCGTCATAAAGATCAAATGGAATAAGGCAGCTTGAATGGGACTCCGACCATATAAGAGTTGGAGAATTGCATCAGGCAAAAGCTGTGGCAGGTAAGCGCTCATTTTGATCCCCGCCGCGTTCAGGCTGCCTACCAGATATACCAGGATTGCCAACATGATCCCATGGATGAACCCGGTCAAAGTTGCCCTCAAGAGGACCGACCTCCAGGAGTCTATCTCTCCCATCACCTTGCGGCCGCCGCTAGTGCCGGCGAGGATGCCCATCAATCCCAGAAACATCATCAGGTTGGACATTGCAAAGGTCAAACCCAAGCCACGGGTAATGGAATCCAGGTTGACCACTTTGCCAATCAAGCTGGCTGCTGTGCCAGTAAACCCAATTAAGACGAGAAAAATCGTGACGAGACCGAAAACACTACCGGCCTTCAGACTGTTGCGAAAGTTGGTTTTCATCAGACTTTATCCTCGCTCAGCACCTCACCTAAAATGCCCGTCGGCCGGAAGATCAACACCAGCACCAGGATGCCAAAAGCGATCACATCTTTCAACTGAAAATCTAGGCCCAGAACAGCCGGTCCGAGAGCTTCGACAATTCCCAGGAATAGACCGCCCAGCATGGCTCCCGGAATGTTTCCGATACCTCCCAGGACGGCCGCTGTAAAGGCCTTGATGCCGGGGACGAACCCGACAAAATAATACACGAGCCCCAGGTGGATTCCCCACATAACACCAGCCGCACCGGCCAGGGCGCCGCTGATAATAAACGTCTTGCTGATAACGCCATCTACATCGATTCCCATCAGGGCTGCGACAGGTTTGTTTTCAGCCACGGCGCGCATCGCTCTTCCCAGGCGTGTGCGTTTAACCACCAAATAAAGACCGATCATGATCAGAACCGAAAGAACAAACGTCAGTACTCCTGTGTAGGTCAGGACTACATTCCCTGTGCCAACCGGGATATTCCAGCCGGAGCCACGCGTCAGAACAGCCGGATTGGCATAATCACGACGTTGGGCGCCGAAGAGCAATTGACCGGCGTTTTCAAGGAAAATGGATGCCCCGATTGCAGATATCAATGGGACCAGACGGGGGGCACCGCGCAGCGGTCGGTATGCAATTTTCTCCAAAAAATAACCGCTCATCGCCGCAACCGACATACCCACTGCAAAAGCCAGAATGATCGAAATGACCGGATACGCATCCAAAAATTTTAATTGTGGATTGGAAGGCGTAGCCGCCGGGATGACTTTCAAAGCTTCGAACACAAAATAACCGCCGAAAGAACCGATCATCATGATGTCGCCATGCGCAAAATTGATCATGAAGAGAATTCCGTATACCAGCGTATAACCGATCGCAATGATGGCATACACACTACCCAGAATGACCCCCGCTAATGCAAACTGTACCCAGGTTTCAGGTCCATAGATAGGATGGGCAATGAACAGATCGTAGAATCGCCAGACAAGATATCCGCCAAATAATGCACCCAGAATGATTTGAGCAATCTGATAGGTGCTCAAGCGCCTATATGTATGAATCAAATTATTTTTCGGCATGAGCCCTCCAGCCTAATCTACCTTTGAAAGGATTTTCAATAAAATTGTCAGGTTTTAATAAATTGACTTTCATTGCGGCGTAAAAAAGCGGGGCAGGCCGCAGGGTGCCTGCCCCGCCACTAATAGAGATCTGGCAGCGTTAAACTTGAGGCTTAAGCTGGTGTTTTACTTGGGCGCTTCGCTCCACTTACCATCCTTGACTACATTGAAGACCGGACTCGAGGAAGCGCATTCACCGGTGGCGTCGCAGGAGACCACGCCCGCAATACCTTGATAGTCTTTGATGCCGCGCACAGCAGCAACTAGAGCGCTACGTGGGACATACAGGTTGCCATCGTCTCCTAAAACTGCAACATCCTTAATGACCTTGATTAAGACTGCATCAGCGTCATAAGCTGTCCAGGTATAAGGTGACAGTTTGCCTGCATCCGTGCCATAGGCAGTTTTATAAGCTGCGTCAAATTTGGTTTTGGCATCCGAGGCAGCCGGAATCAGCGACGTGGCATAAGCGCCTTCGCCATTGGCACCGGTGCGATCCAGGAAATCCTGGCCAAAGGTACCGTCGTCGCCGAAGAAGACCACGCCCGTCAGACCGGATTGCTTCATCTGGTTGACGACCACAACCGCTTCCGCGGTATATCCGCCAAAGAAGATGGCCTGGGGTTTCTTTGAAGCAATGTCTGCCAGAACCGCGCTGTAATCGGATTCTCCCGGTGTAATTGCCTGGAAGGCGACCACGGTTCCACCGAGCTGGGTAAAGGTATCATTGACGACCTGGGCTAAACCCTGGCCATAAGCCTGACCATCATGCATAATGGCCAGTTTTGTGAATTTCAATGTATTGAATAGATATTGGCCCGCAGATTTGCCCTGGAATGCGTCCGTGAAGACCAGCCGATTAAAGACCTTCGACCCGCTCTTGGTGAGATCCGGATTGGTAGCAGAAGGTGACATCATCGGTAGGCCGGCCTTTTCATAAATCGGTATAGCGGCCTTGGTTGCGCCTGAGAAGATGTGGCCCTCAATGGCAACGATGGTTGGATCAGAGACGAACTTGTTGGCAACAGCCGCGCCACCTTCTGCGGTGCCACCATCATCCTGTGCAACCAATTCGAAACTAAAGCCTTTGAATTGGCCGCCATCTGTAATGGCGATCTTCGCACCCTGGGAAATATCCTGTCCAAAGGCAGCGTTGTCGCCGGTCATCGGGGCTCCCATGCCGATCTTGATCGTCTGGCCCGGTTTGATCACGGCACAGCCGAAGGCATCACTCTTGCAGGCTGCTGGTTGGGCTGAAGCTGATCCGCAGGCTGTAAGCAACATGGTCGCAATCATCATAATCGCGATTATTGCAAATAAGCGTTTGTTCATGTTCCTTCCTCCTCAGAAAGTACAAATTTTGAAAACCGAATTAATCTAATCTTCAAGGTAGACAATACTCTTTGATGTCGGCGGTACCTCCTCTTATTAATTGTGATAAACACTATCCGATTAAAATTGAAGCCGCGAACCCGCTATATTGGTGGATTTTCTCACGGCTTGTATAAACAATAAGACGTGTTTTCCATATAAAATTATTAAACCTTGATCATAAAGTTATTTCCATAGGAGGTCAAGTGATTATATGCTTAAACTAATATTATTAAATCGACCCTTTTTTTCTCGTTATCACAATTTATTTGTCCAAGGTGATTATTTAAATTTTAACCTCCCATCTATTTTGGATCCTATAGAATAGCCTGAAATAAGGAGTTTTTTGGATCAATAGCGCCTCTTGACAAATAGACGTTTATCTATATAATATCAAATTGAAGGTTATCAATATGACAAAAGTAGACGCTGTCCTCTTCGCCAAAGCTCTGGCCGATGAAACCCGCCAGAAGATCATGAGCCTGTGTTGCTGCTCCTGGCTGTCTGTAAATGAGATCGTTGCAAAGACGAATGTTACCCAGCCAACGGTTTCACATCATCTCGGCATTCTACGTGAGGCAGGGTTGGTCAATGTACGAGAAGATGGCAAGCAGACGTTCTATACTCTTAACCAGGACCGAATGGTTGCCTGCTGCGGTCAATTGATGATCAAGTTTGCTCCTGAATCAGAGACAACCGAAGCCTTGCAATTAACCGTGCGAAATTGAACTATGGGATTCAAATCAATCTTGAATCCCACAATTTTTGTCTGATTATATAGATGGATGTCTATTTGATAATTCCAAGGAGTGACGACGATGGCAGCTGAACCCGATAAATCTATAACACCGAAAATACACATCACAACCTCCTCCCTGACAACGTCAAATTACTGGGACCATTTATTGGCACGCTGGGCAATCAATCGCGAAGGACACCGTGTCGAGCCGGGTCTGTACGCGCTCGGGAAACCCACACCCGATTCGCCGGTCTTTGTCTCAGCTAATTACACACTCAGCTTCGATGCATTGCGTTCTGCATTGAAAGATATTGACGGCTTCATCCTTGTATTGGATACCAAGGGCATCAACGTCTGGTGCGCGGCAGGGAAAGGCACCTTCGGCACGGATGAACTGGTCAAGCGCATCGAAGCAACGCACTTGCAGGAGGTTGTGAACCATCGCATTTTAATCCTGCCTCAATTGGGCGCACCCGGCGTATCCGGCTTCGAAGTCACGAAACGCTCTCACTTCAAGGTGGAGTATGGACCTGTGCGCGCACATGACCTTCCTGAATACCTCAAGACGCATACAGCCACACCGGAGATGAGGCGCGTAGAGTTCACTTTCAGGGACCGGTTGACGTTGATACCGGTCGAGTTGGTCTCCGTGCTTTTACCCTTGATATTACTGCTCTTGATCGGTTCGAAGGGACCGGCAGCTGCCATCCTGGCCGGAACGGTCTTATTCCCAATGTTACTTCCATGGATCCCAACGCATAATTTCAGCACCAAAGGATTCATCCTGGGTGCCATCGTTGCGCTGCCTTTTGCAATTGCCGCTTTCTTGAAGGATCCCGGCTCGGCCCTCTGGTTGAGAAGCGCATGGGCGCTCGTGTATGCGCTGCTCATACCCCCCATTACCGCTTTCCTCGCACTGAACTTCACCGGCTCAACCACATTCACCTCGCGTACCGGTGTGCGCCAGGAAATGTTCGCTTATATACCAACGATGGCCTGGATGTTCGGGGCTGGACTGCTTCTTAACATTGGGATTTTCTTCGTACACTAAGAGAAGGTCAACATGTTCAATGCATATCAAACCAATACTCTCCAATATGATCCCGCGCTTTGCACCGGATGCGGTATCTGCGTGGACGTTTGCCCGCACGGTACTTTCGAGATGAGAGGCAAGCTTGCATACCTTGTCAACGAGCAGGCCTGCATGGAATGCGGCGCGTGTCAATTGAATTGTCCATTCAACGCGATCCATGTGGAAAGCGGGGTTGGCTGCGCTTCGGCGATGATACGCTCAGCTCTTCTTGGCCAGAAAGAAGCCATCTGTAGTTGTGGATAAAAAAATATAAATTATTGATCATCGTATAAGGAGACGATTATGACCCAAACACCCGATGAGATCCATGAATCTGTTCGTGAACATTATGCCGCCCAGGCCAGTACCGGTTCCTGCTGCGGACCCAATGTTTGCTGCGAACCAGCTAGCAATAAACTCTATCCCGAGGAATTGCTGACCGAATTACCCGATGATATAACTTCGTTCACTCTCGGATGCGGCGATCCGATCACACTGGCTGGCTTGAAACCGGGAGAAACCGTCCTCGACCTGGGTTCCGGCGGTGGCCTGGATTGTTTCCTGGCCGCAAGGAAAGTTGGGGAATCCGGGCACGTCATCGGCGTGGACATGACACCCGAAATGATCGAGCGCGCCCGCAACAGCGCCAGACGCTTGAAATTAAAGAATGTTGAATTCCGCCAGGGGCTGCTCGAAGAACTGCCTGTGGAATCAAATACTGTGGATGTTGCCATTTCGAATTGTGTGATCAACCTTGCTCCGGATAAGACAAAGGTCTTCAGGGAAGTCTTCCGGGTGTTGAAGCCGGGTGCGAAATTATCCGTCTCGGACATCGTCACCGATGGACCCCTGCCCGAAACCATCAAGAAAAGTCTGAGCGCCTGGGCGGGCTGCATCGCCGGCGCATTGGAAATAAAGGAGTATCAAGGCGCCATGCAGGCTGCAGGCTTTGCCGATATTTCCATCACTCCTTCCTACTTTGACGAGGCAACGATAGACGAAGCGGTCCGTGATATGGGCGATCAGGTTGACTTGAAAGTCGTCTCGCGCGAGACCATTTCAAAAACAGTCTTCAGCGCCAGGATCACGGCTCGCAAGCCTTAATAATTTAAAGTTCTTGTTCAGGGTCCGGATGGGACGCCGTTTCGATCCGCGTCCCATTATTTTGATTGGATACATAGACAAACGTCTATTTAATGAAAGGAGGTGATAGCCATGTTGGCCTTGAACATACCTAACGGCAGCGACGACTGCGACGAAAGTGGATGCTGCGGCGGCGGTTGCCGCTAACTTCAATATTGTTTGATCGATTACCTCCCTCCCATTTAATGCGAGGGAGGTAATTTTTATATTAAGGCTTGTCCCTGATTCGTTTCCTTTTTTGGATGGATATGTCATGCCGGATTTTTCTTTGATATTAATAACAAAATAGGCTTCCTAAGGTAAAATGAGTGCATATAATGAGGAGCATCTTATGAAAATCGTGACCGATTGCGCAGCGGACATGTCCCAGGAGGAATTGAAGGAACTGGGCATCAGCGAGGCGCCGCTTTACATTCAATTTCCCGAAGGCGAAGTAAGTTCCAAGGATATTACAGCCGATGCATTCTACGACCGGCTGGAAGCCATGCAGCCCAATACTCCCACCACCGCCATGCCCTCCAGCGGTATCTTTACCGAGATGTATAACAAGATCGCCAGGATCGACAAAGACATCCTCTCGCTTCACGTCTCGTCCGGCCTGAGCGGGACCATTAACGCCGCACGCGGCGCGGCGGAGCAGATAAAAAATCTTGCCCATGTGGATTTCTGGGATACGTTGACCCTCTCGGGCGGTGAACGCTTCCAGGTGATCGCCGCCGCGTTAGCCGCCAAAGCCGGCTGGACGATCAGCGCCATCCAGGAGCGGCTGGCATCCATCCGTTCCAAGACCGAGGTGATCTATACCTCGATACGCTTGACTATCTGGTGCGCGGCGGCCGGATCGGGCGGGTCAAAGCCATGGCCGGCTCCCTGTTTCATCTAAAACCGATCATCCATGTGGATACCGACGGCAAGTACAGCTCGGTCTCTTCCGCGCGCACCATCGGCAAATCCATGACCGCCATGGCCGAGTACCTTCAAAACAAATACGCCAGCGCACCGATGTGGGTCACCGTCTTGCATGGCAGGTTCGCCGAAAGGGCCGAAGAGCTGAGCGAAGAGCTCAAGCAGAAGTTGAACATCGCCAAACTGGAAATGATGCGTATCTCCCCCGTACTGGGAGTCCATACCGGACCTGGCATTGTCGGCGCAGCGGTGGTGCCTGCGGATGTGATGCGGGATCTTTGGTAGAAAAATCCCCGCCTTAACGCATTGAAACAAGTTCTTCTAATACGGATTATTTCCGAAATTTAGTAAAGAACCATAACGCCCTTATTAAAAGGGCGTTATTTACAGAGTACTGCGTAATGATCTAAACTAATATTTTGTTTTTTATCCTATAAAAGATGAAAGACAGTGTAGGGATTTATACAAGAAGCAGTAATAGGATGGATGCATTATGTATATTTCCTTTGACACCATATCCGCAAAAATCTCCTTTCATAATGTGATCACCTTGCCGGCTCTGGTCTGAGCTTCAATAATATCCGGCATACCCCCGACGATCCCCACCCGCACTTTATCCGTCAGACCAAAGTAGTGGAGGCATGTCGAACAAATAATAAGTCGAACCCCCTTCTCCTCCATTTGAGCGAGTCTCTCCAGCAGCGGCGATCCTTCAACCACCAGCTTTACACCGTCTGTATAGAAACAGATGGCGTCAGGCAAAGACCCATTATCCAACAGCAGGCTTAAGTAAGTAATAAGGAGCTTGTGCTGCAGTGTTACATCCGCCGATCCCATTCCGTCTCGGGTGATCAGGATCACTGCATTGGCTAAAGGTGATTCTTTGGACATTTCATTCCATCCTTGTTGTTTTAATTTGAATTTTTTTATTATCCTTGCTTTGTCCAAAAATTCTCATGGACGGCACGGGCTTCCTTTTCTAATTCCAGTGCTGGACCCAGCACTTCGACAGCTTGTTGACTATGCTGAAAGACTTCCCGGCAAGAGAGCAGCAGGTGCTCAGGCGATGGCCCGATTAAGGCATAAAGGTCAATTTCGCTCAGGGCATAAACAACCCGTCCAATTCGACTCCAATAAATCGCTCCGGCGCACATAGCACAAGGTTCTGTACTCGCATAGAGGGTATGGCGTACAAGTTGTCCCGGCGAAAAGTGCTGAGAAGCAAGTCGTACAAGATTGGTTTCAGCGTGACCGGTGGAGTCATATCTCGTCGTAACAGTATTCTCCGCTTGCAGGAGAACATGGTTTTTTTCATCCACCAGCACCGCTCCAAAAGGATGATTGCCATGTTCACGAGCCTTCCATGCGACGGATATGGCTAACCGCAGGTGTTCAATATCGATATTATTCATATTATGTCCTCGTATCCACCCGGATGGTGTCAGGCAAACTCTTTTCTTGTGAAAACAATCGGTAGCCCTGCCAGGATGAGAAGTGCCGTATTGAAAGCGGCATTGAAATACACGCTGTAGAATAGAGATAGCGAGGTATCGAGAACGAACCATGCGAGCAAGCCGAGTATCAGACAATTCCTTGCCCATTTTTCTTTATTGCGAAAAGGGTAGTGAGCGATAAAAGTTAAAAAAACTCCCCAGCTTGCGATGGTTGCTCCCCAGACTCCATAGATCCAGTGTTGAAAACGCAGGATTGTCCCTAAAGATTGCTCCCTGCCCCAGAAAGCAGGGTCGATCTGCCGATTGAACAAATCAAAGAGCGGTGATCCGCTTAAAACGGCCATGAGTATTCCGAAAACTACGATGGCTAAACCAACAGCGAACAACCATCTTTGCCAGAACGGAAAATTCGACATATGGTCATCTCCTTCGATGAATTTAACTTATGATTACATAGTAGGTATTACAACGTTTCTGGTGTTAGCCAGCACCCTTTGTTGGATGAATGACAACCCTACGATAGTCAATTATTGCTATCCACAACAATAGCGCCGAACCTAATACGATCACGATTAAACCTATTTCGAGCGTGGCTGCACCTATAATGCCAGCAGATTCGATGCGATGGATTAACCACCTTATTATGAAGAAAAGCGATGCTGAAATCAAGAGCACTGAAATGACCAAATTCCAAAGGTTTGGATTTTTAATAAATCTCGGTGGATAGAAAGAGAGGAGAACGATCATTGAAGTTAAAAGAACGACAAGCGTACCACCATAATCCCTCACCACAGGGAACAACTGAATTCCATATTTCCAGTATGAGACAAAATCTCCTTCCACCTCCCAGGGCAGGAAACTCCCCACAACGGCTAACGAAACGCCGATAAACCTTAAGGTACTCAAAGATTTCATTCTTTCTCCGAAGCTAAGCCATGGCTAACTGTTTGGAAAAATTTTGCCACTCTTTACCTTTTATCCCGAAGCTTAATCGCCCAGTGTCGATTACCCCACGGCGACATGTACGAGCGAGAAAAGTTTTGGCATTTTCCCAACAATCGTACCATCCTGGAGTGCAAGGTATCTCTTTTCCATCTCTGAGGAATCCAGAAATTCAATCAACGTAAAACCCCGCTCGCTGAGAAATGCCTTGAGTTTCCCGAAAGGAATACCAAATTTTGTCGGTTCACCGGGATGGTTGGATTTCAGATGTTCCCGCATTTTTCTGGCTCCTTCCTGGTTCAACGCCTCGGGTGAAAGAGAAGCATAGTCGAAGCAAATGGAGCCTCCTACAGCAGATAAAGTTCTGACTGCCGACAGGGTCTCATCCACGATGTCGGACGAAAGGTAATAGGTAACACCTTCCCACACAAAAAGTACAGGTTTGTCTATGGAAAAACCGGCTTTGAGCAGGACTGTTTGTAAATTGTCCTGGCTGAAATCGATCGGAACGAACTTAAGCTCATCCGACATCGCTATGGCATTGTTCTCCAGCACTTCCCGTTTGCGAAGTTGTGTGGGAGGCGCATCTAGCTCGAAGATCCGGGTCTCCCGCACAAGATCTTTGAAGCGATACGGCCGGGTATCATAACCTGCGCCCAGGAACACGATTTGCGGAAGATTCTCTACCAGAGCCTTTCTCACGACTTGATCGAAGAAGGCCGTCCGCGCGATCATGAACTCATACGCGCCGGGAGCGATCTTGTTCTGCATAACCCATTGCCGCTTCGCGAGGTCGTTGAGCGGCGCCTTCCGATCTTCGGTCAGGAATATCTCAGCCATGTGATCTGCCCCTCTGATCTCTTCGTAGGGGTCACGCGCGGCTAAGGCCCGCAGGGTGGCTGTCGCCATCGCCGTCTCCGAAGGCTGATTGAGAACAGACCTCAAACTAGCGTTTACTTCTTTGGATTCCGACATTAGTTTATACCGTTCAAACTGATTCCTATTACTGACTTGTTAAACTGATGTTATCCATAATCTTGTAATTTTTCTATCCCGTTGATAGCTTTCCTGCCGGCAGTGCATCGTGATCGGGAAGGACCGTCTCGGCATCTCGAATGGCGGGGATAAAGTAACCAGCCAGGCCAACCAGGAATCCGCCTATACCGCATATCACGATCAACAGGCTCATACCTGAACCGGGACCATTACCAAACACCTGCCCAAAGATCTGGGCCAAGCTGCTGTTCTGGGCTTTCATAGCCGGCTCGAGCACGAAGTCCGCCAGGGTTCCGCCGATGATCGGCGAGATCGGATTGGTGAACCACGCGATCAACCGCCTCGCAGAAAAAACGCGTCCCTGCAGGTCAGGTGCAACCTTGGCCTGCCAGATTGCCTGGTTTGAGCCATTGACCAGTGGAACGAACAGACCTCCAAAAAAGACAGCCGGGATCCAAACCGGTAAGCTGTGTCCAAGACCAAAAACAATTTCTATACCTAGACTGGACAACATCCAGCCCAATAACACTCCATGCACCCTCCTTTTAAACCCGCCCCAGGCACTCATTCCAATGCCGCCCACGACCATGCCGACCGAAGTGGCAGATTGGACAGAACCAAGCACAACGGTATTCTGGCCTGTCCGCGCGAGCAGCATGGGTGCCAGGACGGTAAAGCCGATCCCCGAGAAAAGGTTCCCAATGAAAAACACCATTTGCAAGCCCAGCAGGCTGGGGCGCGCAAAAATGTATTTGAAACCAAAGGAAGCCTCCTTCCAGAAACCCCCTTTGGCCTGCTGTCCCTCCGCAGTGCTTGAAGGTTGAGGCACAAATACGAGCGCCAGTGCCAGGATGGCCGTCCCAAAGGTGACGGTATCAAAGAACAAAATCCCCCTAATACCCAGGATGGGGATCAAAGCTCCTGCCAATAGAGGCGCCAGGACACCGGGGCCGGCCTCGATCAGCGACATCATACCGTTGGCGCGGCCGTATTGCTCTTTGGGTATCATGATACTGATCGCAGCCGAATAGGCAGGCCACTGGAAGGTAGTTCCAACCCCTGCCACTGCCGAGGCGACATAGATATACCAGAATTGCAGATGACCGGTCGTAAACAGAATGAATACGCTCAGGGTTGCCAGTCCGCTGGCAATGTCGGAGACCATCATCATCAGTTTGCGGTTATAACGATCCACCATCACCCCCGCGATGGGAGACATAAGCAGGAAGGGTGTAATGTATGCGACCTGCACAAACGCCATGGCGGTGGCTGAATGGGTTTGCTGGTACATGTAGATCGTCAGGGCAAAGGTCGTCATACCGCTGGCAAGTACCGAGACGATCTGCCCGATCCACACAATGGTGAAACCCACCATCCCGCCCAGACGATGTTTTGTTTGGGATTGCATTGGCACCTCATCAACAATAAATCTAGGAAAGGCCAATTCTACAATAAAACCCGCCTTATTTTAATTACCGATCACCGGATGGTAAATCGATCACTGGCCCAATCCACGATACCGGGAAAGGCCCGGGCTAATTGGACCAGGGTTG
>Ga0182027_10004246_pt1 | contig 22300 bp, 18 predicted proteins | sample 712E1DmetaG_FD_121300 | JGI IMG/M metagenome (GOLD analysis project Ga0182027, IMG submission 121300) | Permafrost microbial communities from Stordalen Mire, Sweden - 712E1D metaG (Illumina Assembly) | ecosystem: Environmental > Terrestrial > Soil > Wetlands > Permafrost | place: Sweden... | reverse complement strand
GGCAGCGAATTTCTCCTTGAACTGGTCGAAGCTGCCGAAGGTGCTTTTGAGCGCTTCCGCCAGATGGCCGCTGGGCTGCCCACCGGCTTGGGGCGCCATAATCTGCCAGAACATGGAGTGGTTGATGTGGCCACCGCCATTGTTGCGCACCGCCGTGCGGATGTTTTCCGGAACGACGCTCAAGTTGTTGGCCAGCAGTTCCTCGATTGTCTTGCTGGCCAAGCTCGGCGCCGACTCCAGCGCCTTATTCAAATTGGTCACGTAAGTTCCATGGTGCTTGCCATGGTGAATCTCCATGGTCATCTTATCGACATACGGTTCCAGCGCGTCAAGAGCGTAGGGTAGCGATGGAAGTGTAAACGGCATAGGAGCTCCTTTTGTCTGTGTTATTGAGGTTCCCTGATTTATGTCTCACAATATTTGATGCAGCCGCTTGTTGAAAGACTCAACTTCTGCGGCCGGAATGGAGGGCAATGGTCCGCGTTCAGTGCTTTAGCGCTGAGTTTTGAAGCGACTCGAGTGTCGCTTGGTCGAGGTCGACGGTTCGTGTGGGGAAGGGGATGGCGATGCCTTCTTTGGCAAAGCGCGCCAGGATGCGCTTGCGCAACTCGCTCTGCACGGGGATCTGATCTTCAAATCGCTGCACATTCAGGTTGAGCGAGAAATCCAAGGAAGAATCTCCGAACCCCGGATTTAAGCAAACGCTGGGAGGCGGGTTCAAGAGCAACCCCGCAAGCCCCTCTTGGGCGGCTTCACGCGAAACGTCCAGAAGGACTTTTTCCACCAGGCTGGGGTCAGATCCATAGGATACGTGGACGGGAATACTTACCGACACCCGCAGTTCGGGCAGGGAATAGTTGATAATTACCGCCTTGGCCATGGTGGAGTTCGGCACGAACACGATGTTATTTGACTGCGTGCGCATGGTAGTGGAGCGCCAGCCAATGCGGACAACGTACCCTTCCTGGCCGGAATCCAGCTTGATGTAATCCCCCGGGCTAACGGGCCGGTCCGCCAGCAAATAGAACCCGGCAAAGAGATTGCTCAGGGTTTCCTGCAACGCCAGAGCAACGGCTATGCTGCCGACACCCAAGGTGGTCCAGACGGCAGTGAGAGAAATACCAAGGTTTTCAAGGATGATGATGATGGCAAGGATGGCGAACAAGGCGCGAATGACCAGAATGGACGGTTGGGTTACGTGTTCCATGTCTGGGTTCCGCCGCCCCACGCGGCGCAAGAAAAGGACCAAAACTTTGGAGGGGAAATAGAAGACCACCACAATGGTCAGAGCCAAGATCAGCTTCGAACCAACCCTCTCAAACCGATGCGGGAGCGGGAGGAGTTCCAGGCCGGCGTAAATGGAACTGAGGAGCAGCAAGGGGACCGGCAGTGACTCCAATAATGAGAAAACCATCTCTCCCCAAGTATTCGCCAGTTTCTTGGTCCAGTGGTGGATGATCCGATTCAGAACTAATCCCAGACCTAGAGAGCCGATCACCAAAGTGGCAAAGAAAAGCATGTAGAACACCGCTGGACTGAGGTGTAGGGCTCGGGCCAGATCTTGAACCATATTCCTGATCTCCTAGTGCGATGGCAATGGCCTCTAAGATAACTTGCCTTAACCGCTTTCCGCAAATCGCATCCGGTGGGGGTACTGGTGTGGTTCGCGAGATATGGGCCCTGCAAGTCGCAGTCATTCCTGCGAAAGCGCGAATCCACTCCGCAAACCTTAGGAAATGCGCTGTCTACGGACTGGATTCCCGCTTTCGCGGGAATGACCGGTGTTTCGTGCTGGATGCCATTCCGAATGTCCCCCTGACCGGGATGGGCGGCAGGTGGCAGATACTGGCTCCGGCACCGAATTGTGAAGGATCGGCATCTAATAGACGAAAGAGGAACTCGGTCACGCGTCGTTTAGCAGGGTGCGGAAAGAGCTTTGTGAATCCGTGAGCCATCGGATCATTCCGACGCCGCTCTGCGGGAGAGGAAGCTGGCTCTGTAAACAAGGGACTTGCGAGATTCCTCTTCGTCCGCCAATAAGAATGGTGGACTCCTCGGAATGAACCGTCGACTGACGGACTAGACGGGTTTTTCAGCATCCTGTTAGGGTTGACAAATATTAAGGAGGGTCTATCCTAGCGAAACGAGCAAGAGTCACTTGCGTGGTAGAATGACGCCGCTTAAACTTGCAGGCCTCCGGGTGCGCGCAAGATCAAAATGTTGAAGACGAGGTTGATGGCTATGCCCACAAAACACAAAACCAATATTGACTTTAGTACTCTTCCCATCCTGCCCGTGCGTGATACGGTGCTGTTCCCAAACGCTATTTTGCCGCTTACCGTGGGGCGCGATAGCTCCCTGAAGCTGGTCAGCGATCTGAAGGATGAGGAAAAGTTCATCGGAGTGATTGCGCAGCGCGACCCGCGGGTGGACAACCCTCAGCCGGTTGACCTCTTCCAGATCGGGACTGTGGCATTCGTGCATAAAATCATCAAGCTGCCCAGTCAAAGCCTGTTCATCTTCGTGGAGGGCTTGCAACGGATTGCGGTGGAGGAAGTCACTCAGGTTGAGCCTTACATGATCGGGCGTGTGAAGCCGTTGCAGGACCTCATGCCGACGGAGAAGCAAGCTGATTTTGATGCTATGGTCCGCAGCGTCACGACACTCTTCCAGCAGGTTGTGCAACTTTCGCCGACCCTCTCGGACGACCTCCAGACTGTAGTCATGAACATTGAGGATCCCAGCCGGCTGACAGATTTCATCGCTGCCAACCTCCCTTCGCTTTCCAGCAGCGAGAAGCAGGAACTGCTGGAAAGTCTTGATCTGAAGGTCAGGCTGGAACGGCTGAACCGGCAGTTGATGAGGGAAGTTGAAGTCCTGCAACTGCGGTCCAAGATTCAATCCGATGTTCAAGACCAGGTTACGCAAAGCCAGCGCGAGTATTACCTGCGCGAACAAATGAAAGCCATCCAGAAGGAGTTAGGGGAAGCCGACGAGCAGTCGGAAATAGAAGAACTGCGCAAGAAGATTGAAGCCGCGGGCATGACGGAAGAGGCGAAGAAAGAAGGGTTGCGTGAGTTGGCCCGCCTCGCCAAGATGTCTCCGGCTGCGGCCGATTATCACGTCACCCGCACCTACCTGGAATGGCTGGTTGCCCTGCCTTGGGCCAAAGTCAGCGAAATCCGGGTTGACATCCAGAAGGCCAAAACAGTGCTCGATGAAGACCACTGGGACCTGGAAAAAGTGAAAGAGCGCATCCTGGATTACCTGGCGGTGCTCCAGCTCAAACCCCAGCTCAAGGGTCCTATACTCTGTTTTGTGGGACCGCCGGGGGTGGGTAAGACTTCACTGGGCAAATCCATCGCCCGCGCGCTGGACCGCAAGTTCTTCCGCATGTCGCTGGGCGGCATCCACGACGAGGCGGAAATCCGCGGCCATCGGCGCACTTACATCGGGGCGCTGCCCGGCCAGATCATTCAAGGCATCCGTCGGGCGGAAACGCGTGATCCCGTTTTCATGCTCGACGAGGTGGATAAGATTGGGCGCGACTTTCGGGGCGACCCATCTTCGGCGTTGCTGGAGGTCCTCGATCCCGAGCAGAACTCTCATTTCCGGGACAACTACCTCGACGTGCAGTTCGACCTCTCCAAAGTGTTATTCATCTGCACGGCGAACGTGCTGGATACCGTTCCTCCTCCGCTTCTCGACCGCATGGAAGTCCTCGAGCTCCAGGGTTACAGCGAGGAGGAGAAAATTCAGATCGCCACACGCCATCTGATTAGCAAGCAGACTGACGAACACGGCATCAAAACCCCTGAGCAGATCGAATTCACGCGGCAGGCACTGGCCCACATCATCCACCATTACACGCGCGAGGCCGGGGTCCGGAATCTGGAGCGCGAAATTGCTACGGTATGCCGAAAGCAGGCACGCAAGATCGCCGAGGGCAACGCGGAGAAGCTCCTGGTTACTCCTGATAATCTCCGCGATTTCCTTGGAATCGCACGCTTCCGCCTGGATACGGAAGTGGTGGAGCGCACTCGTCAGCCCGGAGTGGTCGTGGGGCTGGCCTGGACCCCGACGGGTGGCGATGTGCTGTTTGTTGAAGCCAATGCCATGAAGGGCGGAAAGGGATTCACCATGACCGGTCATGTCGGCCTGGTCATGCAGGAATCCATGCAGGCCGCACTTGCGTGGGTCCGCTCGCACGCCGCGGATTACGACATCGACCCGGATTTCTTCCAATCGAAGGATATCCACTTCCACGTTCCCTCCGGCGCCATCCCCAAGGACGGCCCTTCGGCCGGCGTCACCATGGTGACCGCGCTCGTGTCAGCCTTGACTTGCCGGCCGACCAGACCGCACTTGGCCATGACGGGTGAAATTACCTTGAGCGGACAAGTCCTGCCGGTGGGAGGAATTAAGGAAAAGGTTCTTGCGGCCAAGCGCGCCGGGGTGTTCGAAGTCATCCTGCCAGCCGACAACGAGCCGAACGTGAACGAGGACCTTAACACGGAAATGCTCCAGGGGTTGTCGCTCCACTACGTAAAGTCGATCACCGAAGCCGTTGACCTGGCGCTTGAGAAAGAACCGGCACTTGTTGAGGTAGGCAAGCCGACCCGCGAGGTGGCCTTGACCACAGTGGCCGCAGGCACGCCCAACTGAGCAAAAGGCAGAAGGCGGAAAGCAGAAGGCAGAAACTGGAAATTGGAAAATCGAAAATGGAAACTGCAAAATCGAAGATGGAAATCCTGGCCCCCAATCTTCCTGTTTCTAGCTTCCAGCTTCGAATTTCCAGTTTCTGGTTTCTGATTTCTAATTTCTGATTTCCAGTTTCCTTCTTGTCTCAAACCTGTTTACATTTCCCGCTTGAGGTACTATAAATAGCGCGCTAGCGAAGGTTGCATCCCTTTGTGTGAGGCCTGTTTATGTATTGCCGAAATTGTGCGAGACAGTTGGCAGACAATGCGGAATATTGCATTAGCTGTGGCCAGCGGCCATTGTTAGGGAACCGCTATTGCCAGTCCTGTGGGCAGGAGACGGTGCCGGGCGCTGAGATCTGCGTGAAGTGTGGCGTGCGGCTCGGGCGTAGCGGCGAAAAGGACTGGTTGGTTGCGTTGATTTTCTCCGTCCTTCTCGGTTGGCTCGGGGTGGACCGCTTTTACCTGGGGTACGTTGGGCTTGGAATTTTGAAACTAGTAACCTTTGGGGGCTGTGGCATCTGGTGCCTGATTGATGTCATCCTGATCGCGATGAACAAGCTTCCGGATGCGCAGGGCAATCCGCTGCGACAGGGGTGACGGATGGCGCTGTTTTCCCGCAAAGTGCTGCGCTTGCTGGCCCTGAGTGTTGTACTGACAGGGTTCTGTGTGCTGCCGCCGGAGATTATATCGCGAGGCCCCGACCTGTGCTTGTGGCGACACCTTTTGCACCTTGCCGCTTGTCCGGCCTGCGGGAGCACGCGTGCCCTGGCGGCTTTCTTTCACGGGCGGTTTGGCGATGCCTTAGCCTACAATCGAAACGTGCTGGTGACGGCGCCCCTGCTTATTGCGCTCGCGGCGAAGGACGCGTTCAGCTTGTTGCGGAAGGTGGTGCAGAGTTATTCATTATGAACCTGGGGTAGGGGAGTACTCTTCCCGGATCATGAACAGGTAACAAAGGATGCCCACCACCAGCACGACCATGATGGCCATCATCGGAGCGTCGTAGGTGCCGGTCTTCTGCAAAAGCCAGCCAGTAAGGATCGGAGCGGCGATCCCGGCGAGACTGCAAGCGCAGTTTTGAACCCCGGTGATGCGCCCGATGGCCGCGCCCGGGATCAGCGTTTGCGTGATCGCCCAATAGTTGGCGGTCGCCAAGCCCAGGCCGGAGAGCGATACCACCGCGAAGACCAGCGCCGTTTCAAGCGAAGAAGCTCTCGCCCCTATCAGCTCGGTGCAGGCCACGGCGAACCCGGCGATGGTGAACCACTTTCGGACCGTCACCGGGTTGTGCCCGCGCCCAATCAACCGGTCCGCCGCCCACCCCGCCAGCGTGGCCACGGCGGCCATGCCGCCGAAACTGAAGAACGCGTAGAGGCCCATTTTTCCGAGAGAAAGGTGACGCCTCTCGATAAAATAGGCGGGCATCCAGGTTACGCAGAAGTACACAAAGTACATGTAGCAAAACGACGCGATGATGGTCCCCCAAGTCACTGGACTTGCCAGGATCCTGCTGAACGGGATAGGCTTTGTGCCAAGTTTCTTCACGTCAGCCTGCTCGAGTTGCCGGTCGTCATTTCTGACCAGCAAGAGCCACGGAGCAAGCCACACGAGGCCGCCCAGCCCGATCAGCACGAACGTCACCCGCCAGTCATACATGCCAATCAGCCAGGCGGTCAGCGGAGCCCCGATAGCAGGCCCTAACTTCGTGCCCGTCATGTAAAGACCGATCGCCAGGCCGCGCTCTTTCTCCACGAAGTGGTACCGAATCCATCGGTAGCTTGCGGGGGGCACAACGGCCTGGCCGACGCCCAAAAGAACTTGCACCATGATCAGTTGCGGGATGGACCGTGTCAGGGCCGTGCTCGCGGACGCCAGGCACCAGAGAGTGAAGCCTATGAAATAGGGGAACTTGACACCGTAGCGGTCCACGACCCAGCCAGCAGGTATCTGAAGCACGGCATAGGTCCAGAAGAACGCCGAGTTCACCACCCCCCGATCGGTATTGGAAAGATGGAAGGACCTGATGAACTCTGGAAGTGCGAGGGGAACCGCCAATGCGGACCGCGAAACGTACGCGATGACCATGCCGAGGCTCAGCACCCCGATGATCATCCAGCGCACCGAGGGAGCTTCGCTTCCGACAGATTTCGGTGAGGTAGTTGTGGTAGTCATAACGTTAGAATGGCTCACTTAACAGCGATGATGGAAATCTCTTCGAGCGGTAGCGCGGACCTCCACGGTTCGTGTACGCGGCTCTTTCTGCCGGCACCCGGAACTGGAGTCGTTGCCGCCGCCGGTTGAAGAACCGTCCTTGCCGGGGTCCGGCCGGTAAAGTGGCGGAAGTACACCCGGTCCATCCGATCCGCGTCTCCAACATTTTTGAGGTAGTGCGCACCCTGACCCGAAACATCGAGAAGATTGCCGGTAAGCACACTTGGACTGGCGGGCTCGCGCGCTTGGGCCTGCCCCCACATGGCCAGTTGCGCTCCAACGCCCGTTATGCAGGCCAGGAAGGCGGCGCGTCGCGGGGCGGAGAGAATTCGCATGCCATCAACCTTGCGGGAATTTCCAAATGCGGAGGGCATTCTTTCCCAGAATCAGCTCGCGGTCTTCGGGTTGGTAAAAGTCAAGCGCGCTGTTAACGAACTCCAGCTCTTTGTCCATCGGCAGTTCCCAACGTGGCTTCGGGTACCCTGTGCCCCAGATGATTTGCCTGGGACCGAATTCCTCATAGGTCGCCTTGAAGAACGGATACGTGTCGCGATAGGGGAATTCTCTGCTCAAAGAGATTTCATAAGGCTCCGAAGCGCTAACCCAAACCTGGGGGAAGCGTTTTAGCCGAAACATCTTACGAAAGTCGGCCCAGGGATCGGAAGCCGTCAAGTCCGGCTTGCCCAGGTGATCCACAACAATCTTGACCCCGGCGAATCTCCCCGCCATATCTTCCAGCATGGGCATCTGCTGGGGAAGAATGTAGAAGTTGAAGACGGCGCCCAACCGCTCGGCCTCCCGCCAAAGGGGATAGAGATCCTTGGAATTGAGCCAGCTCGAGTGGGGATCGTAGATAGGACTGAACCGCATGCCCTGGAAGCCATGCTCTTCCATCCAGTATCGCAACCGGCCAGCCGGATCGTCGCCCAGTGGATTCAACAAGCCGTGGGCTACAAACAGGCCAGGAAACTTCTGCCGTGAGTAGCTGATGTAGGAGTTGTCCCAGCCGTAGAAGCGAGGATTGATGAGCACGGCGTATTTCAATCCGTACTCCCGCATCTCCGCGACTTCGTTTTCAATGGGCGCTTCAAGGGTGGGCTTCGTCTCCGGATGTTCGGGGTGATGGAAAGGGAACTTGGGATTGAGAGTCCAAACTTCCAAATGCGTGTCGATGATGAGGTGCTCTGATTTGGCGGCGCTGAAAGCAGCGGCAGCCGCCAGGGAGAGGAATTGCCTGCGATTAACCGTGTGAGGAGTGATCCCGGCTTTGGGCATCGCGATTCTTCAAGGAAACAGATTATAACTCTTTGCTTTTCCCACTGCAACAATGCCTACGGCCACTATCCGCCCACACGCGGGTTTCCCCTGTATGATATGCCCGTGATACGATGGAGCGCGAGGAGGCGAGGCAAAAGACGGTTCCTCCTCCCGGCACTCCGGTGCATCTTCCATGGAATGAAGACACCCGTTACACCGAACGGCATGAAACTGACCTCTCTACAACCTCAGGCCCCGGCGTTGTTGACTCCTGGCCGCAAGATCTTTAATGCGGCTTTCAGCGTCGCCGCGTGCGCTGCGATTGCCGGCCTCGGATCCACGGCAAAAGAGTTGGTGGTGGCGCACTGGTTCGGCCGGGGCGACGCGCTGGATGCATTCCTGATCGCCTTCCTCCTGCCCTCCTTCCTGGTGAACCTGGTGGCGGGATCTTTCAACTCGGCCATGATCCCAACTTTCATCGAGGTCCGCGAGAGGGAGGGGAACGAAGCGGCTCAAAGACTCTTTTCCGGCGTTATGGTCGTCAGTCTGGGCCTGCTGGTGGGAGTTTCCATATTAGTCGGCATCCTCGCTTCCCATTTTCTCCCTCTTCTGGGGTCAGGTTTCGGTCCGGCAAAGTTGATGCTCACCCGGCGGCTTCTTTACGCCCTTTTGCCATTTATTGCCTTAAGCGGACTGGCGGTGGCCTGGACCGCCGTCCTGAATGCCGGAGAACACTTTGGTCTGCCCGCCTTATCAGGCATACTGACTCCGCTTTCCATAATTGCTTTCCTGTTGCTGCTGGGTAGGGCCTGGGGCGTCTTTACCTTGGCTGTCGGGACAGTGACGGGGGTAGCGATCCAGGCCGCCGTATTGGGCTGGTTGTTGAGAGAACGAGGGGTTAGGCTCGAGCCCCGTTGGTATGGCTGGGATCCCGCCTTGCGAAAGGTCATTGGCCAGTACGTGCCCATGCTGGCCGGCGCGATGCTGATGGGCAGCACCGAGCTGGTCGATCAATCCATGGCCGCCATGTTGCAGCCCGGCAGTGTGGCGGCTTTGAATTATGCGCGAAAGGTCGTCAGCCTCTTCATCGTGGTCGGAGCTACACCTCTAAGTACGGCGGCGCTTCCCTATTTTTCGCAGATGGTGGCGAAGCAGGATTGGAGCGGCTGCCGCCAGACTTTGAAGACCTATTCCCGATCCATTGTCCTGGTGACGGTCCCCATCACACTGGGTCTCGTAGTGTTTTCTCATCCTTTAATCAAGATTCTCTTCCAGCGCGGGGCCTTCACGGCGGTGGATACAAAGATCGTCAGCCGCGTTCAGGCCTTCCTTTCGCTCCAGATCCCTTTCTACATTCTTGCCAGTCTCGGAGTGCGGTTGGTCAGCGCCTTGAAGAGAAACTCGGTTCTCATGGTGATTGCCGGCGTGAACATGGTCCTCAATATAATCTTCAATCTGATCCTGATGAGGTACGCCGGTGTGGCCGGGATAGCCCTCTCCACATCGTTCGTATACTTGGTTTCCTGCGCGTTGATTTACGCTTCCATTGCCATGTCGTTGCGGCGATTGGGCAGACCCGAGGAGGTCCATGGAAACAGTAGCCTGTAACCTCTGCGGCTCGACACGTCACACAGCCCTCTACCAGATGCCTGACCGGCGGGGCTTTCAAGCCGGAATTTTCACCGTTGTGGAATGCGACCAATGCGGCCTGGGTTTTGTGAATCCGCGCCCCCGATTTCAAGACATGGGGAAATATTATCCTAAAGAATATTATGAAGAGGGGTTCGCACAGAATCGCGCCTACCATCTGGGGCGGTATGCGCGTGAAGCGAGATACTTGAGACAAATCGAGAGAAAGCCGGGGCCCAAGAGCTTGCTGGACGTGGGTTGCGCGAACGGAGATTTCCCAAGATTCATGATGGCGCGGGGATGGCATGCCGAAGGTGTGGAAGTCTCAGCCTCCTCCCAACCCATCACCGACTTCAAGGTTTATCCCCAGCAGCTTCCTGATATCCCCGTCCACCAGCCCTCCTACGACGCCGTAACCGCCTGGGCGGTCCTGGAACACGTGCACGACCCCATGGCCTATTTTCGCAAGGCTTCCGAGGTGACCAAAGCCGGGGGGCTTTTTGTTTTTCAGGTGCCGAATTTTAACAGTCTTGCCTCACGGCGCCTGTTTCTCGAGGACGTCCCGCGACATCTCTATTTCTTTTCGGAAAAGACGGTACGAAGGTATTTGGAAGAAACGGGATTCGTGTTGGAAGAAGCCCACTTTGGACGGGATATCTTTGTGCAGCCATCTTGCAACTGGCTGTACTACCAGATTAAGATAAGGCTGTGGAGGCGGCCCTTCACGTACGCTGATATTCCTATGGCGCGGCCTGAGTTCTTCAAGCGTTACAATCTTAAACCTGGCATCTTTTCGACCCTGAAATACGCCGTCGCTCAACCCTTGACAGTTCTGGACCGGGCTCTCCTGCCAGTCTTTACGTGGATTCAAATCCTGCGTAAAACGTATGCGAACAGCACTTACGTCGCAAGGAGGCTGGGTTGAGCAAGGTCCTGGGCACGCGAGCCTGTGCGACCACGGCCTTGATCGATTCGCGTGAGCCGCCCGCAAGACTCCGCCCGAGAACTGGAAAATTAAGTGCGGTCGGCGATGCTTGCGAAGAGGGGAAGGGCGGCAAAGGCTGATGAGCGATCCGAAGGCTGTCCCGGTGGCCGCGATGGTGGAGCATTGCCGCCGGCGGCTCGAGCCCTTACTCGGGGGGCGGGGCGACTGCCGAGGCCTGATTTTGGGCTGCGGAAACGGCGACGAGGTGGTGTATCTCCGGCGGGTGTTCCATAGCGGGGGCGTGGTGGGAGTGGACCTGAACTCGCAGTTCTCGCCGCTGGCACGCGCCGAGGGTTGTGTGGTGCGCGGCGACGCAATGCGGCTGCCTTTTCCGGCGGCCGCCTTCGATTTTGCCGCCGCGTTTCACTTGCTCGAACACGTCCGTGAGCCCCCTGCCGCCCTCGAGGAGGTGCGGCGCGTGCTCCGCCCCTGGGCGCCCTTTTACGCCGGCGTGCCGAATCGCACGCGCGTCCTGGGCTACCTAGGCTCTTTCGACGCCACGCTGTGGCAGAAGGTCACCTGGAACCTAACGGACTGGAAGGCGCGGCTCATGGGTCGTTTCAGGAACGAAGCAGGCGCCCACGCCGGCTTTGGCCGCCAGGAGTTGCTCGCCATGCTGAGCGAACGCTTCACGTCGGTGGAATGCCTCACCGGCGAGTTTTTGCGATTCAAGTACGGGGGACGCCTGCCCGCTCCGCTGCTCGATCTACTCCTTTCGCGGCGGCTACTGGATTACAGCGCCCCTTCCCATTACGCCCTGTGCCGGCGCGCGGCCTGAGACTGTGCAGAGACATAGTGGCCCGAATCACTTGCCTGACCTTAGTGAGCCTATAGCATGTCAAGTTGCTGAAGGTTGAAGACCGTCGAAGACCCTTACGATGAAATCAGCGCGCAAAAGAGTTCTATTTCTCGTGCCTACGCTTGGCGGCGGTGGAGCGGAGCGAGTGATTGTGACGCTACTGCGGCACCTGGATCGCTTGCGCTTCGAGCCCCATTTGGCCCTGGTCGAGGCAGTCGGCCCCTATCTAAAGGAAGTGCCCGCTGATGTTCCGATTCACGATCTGAAAGCCAAACGCGTACGCCACGCCTTCCCGGGGATGATTCGTTTATCCTGGAAGCTCAGACCCCACGCAATACATTCAACCTTGCGCGAGTTGAATATGGCCACGGTTTTATCCAGGCCGTTCCTGCCTTCGGGCGTGCGTCTGCTGATTCGGGAAGGTTCTGCCCCTAGCGCCCAAAATGTCCATGGCGGGAAGCACCCCTTGATTTGGAACTGGCTTTATCATTGGTTATATCCGCGGGCGGACAGAGTTATTTGCGTCGGCGACTTCGTCGCGGACGACTTGGCGGATAATTTCCGCGTCCCTCGGCGCAAGCTGGTCCGTATCTATAACCCTGTCGATGTCAATTTGGCGAGGAAACTGGCGAACGCGACCGGAAATCCTTACCAGGGCAATGGCCCCCACCTCGTCGCCGCAGGAAGATTATCGAAAGAGAAGGGACTTGACGTACTGCTCGACGCCATGCCATTGGTTTGCGCAGCAATGCCGGATGCGCAGCTTACGATTCTTGGCGAGGGGGGGCTCAAGCCAGACCTTCTGGCGCAACGGCAACGGCTCGGCCTGAAGGAGGCCGTTCACCTGATTGGATTCCAGCTCAATCCCTATCCTCACCTCAAGCACGCCGATCTGTTGGTGCTCCCCTCCCGATTTGACGCTATGCCTGTCGTGGTCATTGAGGCTTTGGCCGTGGGGACGCCAGTCGTGGCCTCAGACTGTCCAGGGGCGGTACGGGAGATACTTCGCGACTGCCCTATCGCCCGGCTTGTTCAGCCTTCGAATCCGAAGGCCCTGGCAGAAACAATCGTCTCTGCTCTTAACTCTGCAAACAGGGCATTGCAACCGGACGAAAAGCTGGACGCTTATCTGAGCCGATTCGAAGTAAAGGCTCGGGTGCGAGATTACGAGGAAATACTCGGGGCGTAAGGGTGAGGGAACAGGTTCCAGGTGTCAGGTGCTAGGAACTGGGTGCTGGGGCAATTGCGAAATATATTCCATCCTGAATTATGAATTGTCTGTTGCCTACCTCCCACTGCCTATTGTCTAACGTTCTTACGCGGCTCCCCTGCAGACAGAAGGGGGGCGATGCGCGTTCGGCGCGGCCGCGCGTGAAAGGACCGTGGCTTGGTGTGAAGTTGCGGCTAGGCCGGTTTTACAAAGACGAACTCGTTGTTGCCCAGTGACCGGCCCGCGCTCTTGAGCTTGATCAGGCGGAAACCCTGGTCCTCGTAAAACCGAATGACACTCTGCCGGCTGGCGACTTGGAAAGGGTATCCGCCCAGCCAGTCTCGCCAGTCGTGCACCATCGACATCCCGCGTTGCTTCTTGTACTGGCGGTAGCGTGCCACCGGGTTCTTCAAATCAACGAGATCGCGCAGGAGGCCCCGGCCCGCAAAATAGGGCACAAACACGCCGGTCACCAGGGCCCTTGCCGGCAAGCCGCTGTTGTAAATGCGCTTCACCGCTGTCCAGCCGCGCGAAATCAACCCTTGATCGTTATAGATGGCGATGAACAGTTTGCCCTCCGGCCTCACCGGTGAGGTCACCAGTTCGAGCGCCCGCCAAAGGTGCCCGGTGTGGTGGAGGACGCCCCAGGAATAGACCACGTCGAACTCACCCAGGCCCGCCAGGTAGTGCGCGTCGAGCACGCTGCCGCGCTCGATGGTCCAGCTCTCCATCTCCGACCGGTAGCGGCGCTTGAGCTCCCGGGTGCACTCCACGCTGTCGGGATCGTAATCAAACGAATGGATGCGGCTCGCGCCCAGGCCGGCCGCGGCCAGCGAAAACAACCCACTCCCCGAGCCGGCGTCGAGAAACGACACGCCGTCGAGCCGCTCCGCCTCCAGCATCTCGCGCAACGACCTCTGCGCTTCCAGGATGCGCTCCTCGTCCAACCGGCTGAGAAAGGCGCGCCAATTCTGTCCGAAGGCAAAGCGCTTCTCGGTGTCCACCGGAGGTGAAATGATGGTCATGGCGCCCTCGAATCATCCTTTTCCAAGACGTCCGCTGATATCATAAACTCGAATTCGTAAATTAGGGAACACTGCTCCGTCCCTGTCAATTTCCCTTCACCTCTAATGAGACGGTATCCTGCCAACCCTTCATCCCAACAGCGCTTCGAGCTCGAACAAGCGAAAGCCCCTCATCCCCACTTTTCCCGCCAGGCCTGGAACATAAGGACGTTCCAGAGGTGACCGTACCGATTACGCTGCCGCGAAAGATGTACCGCCCAAAGCTCTCTGATCGCCTCCGGACGGAAGAACCCTTCTCTCCTCAGCCGGCCCTCGCTCATCAACTCCTCCGCCCAATCTCTCAGAGGCCCACGCAGCCAGTCTTCAATGGGGATTCCAAAACCCATCTTGGGGCGTTCGACCAGTTCTCGTGGTACGTACCTGTACAGAACTTTCCGCAGCAGCCACTTCGTCTGGCCCCAGCGAATCTTCATGGAGAGGGGGATGCGGGCTGCAAACTCCACGACCCTGTGGTCCAGGATGGGAACGCGCGCTTCCAGGCTCACACCCATGCTGGCCCGGTCAACTTTGGCGAGGATATCGTCCGGAAGGTAAGTGGCGAGGTCGAGGAACATCATTCGTTGCGAGATGTCAGCCAAGCGCGCCCAGCCTGAAGGTTGGGTGAGGCTAGTCGGCGATTCCTTTGCGTCGAGCACCACTTCAGTGGGGTGCCTCCAATAAGAAATCAAATTATGGTAAAGCTCCTCGGGATTCCTAACCGCCATCATTTCTGCGAGCCTGTAGACTCGATCACCCACTGTGGATGGGCGCGCCAACCGGGGGAGTAACGGGCTTAGTCCACCCCATAGGCGGTTATACGTCGCGGGCTTGCACACACGAATCAGTCTGGCGAACGCATTTCTGGAAGTGTATGGAAAGCATCGGATAATTTCCCAAAATCTACGCCCCCGGACATAACGCGTGTATCCGCCAAATAGCTCATCGCCGCCATCACCGGAAAGGCTCACCGTTACGTGGCGGCGCGTGAGGGCGGAAAGCAGGTAAGTTGGAATTTGGGAGGAATCTCCGAAAGGCTCGTCATAGAGAGTTGGCAACTTGGGGATGACATCCATGGCTTGCTTCGGGGTTACGTATAGCTCGGTATGGTCGGTCCCGAGGTGTGCCGCCACGGCCTTGGCATGCGCCGCTTCATTGAATTCCTGCTCGTGAAAGCCGATCGTGAACGTCTTCACCGGGCGATTGCTCTGCGCCTGCATCAGGGCGACCACGGTCGAGGAATCGATGCCGCCGGAGAGGAAGGCGCCCAGGGGGACATCCGCTATCATTCGCAGTCGAATCGATTCCCGCAGGAGTCGATCCAATTCCTCAATCGCTTCCGCTCCGGAGCCTTGGAATGGGTCCGCAGCGCCAGTCTCGTAAACCTCTTTCGCAGACCAATAACGAGCCGTTCCCGGCAACTCCAAAGAGGGCTGTGCTCCGGCCTGAATGCTGAGAATGTGGCCGGCAGGCAGCTTCCAGATTCCCTGATAAATGGAGTAGGGTTGGGGTATGTAGCCGAGACGCAAATACAAGGCAAGAGCGCCGCGGTTGACCTCCGGTCTGAAGGCAGGGTGCGCACGGAGCGCCTTCAACTCCGAACCGAAGAGGAATGTCTTATCCTGCCAGCCGCAGTAAAGTGGTTTTATGCCCAGCCGGTCCCGCACCAAGTGTAGCACTCGCTCGCGCCTGTCCCAAAGAGCGAAGGCGAACATGCCGACGAATTTCCTTACCGCCGCCCCCAGGCCCCACTCGCTCACCGCTTCCAGCATGACTTCCGTGTCGGAGTGGCCCCGAAAGCCGTGTTCCGGCGGTTCCAAATCTTTCCGCAATTCTTCGAAGTTGTACACTTCGCCGTTGAAGACTATGACGTATCGGCCATTGGAAGACGTCATTGGTTGGTGGCCGGCCGGAGAAAGGTCTACAATCGCCAGGCGTCGAAATCCCAATGCGACACCGGCCTCCGCGTCAACCCAGAGGCCCGAATCGTCCGGCCCCCGGTGAACAAGTTGGTCAGCCATTCGGCAAACTTGTGTCCGCAATTCCTGCTCCGGCGCCGAGCCCACGAACCCTGCGAATCCGCACATAGGACAAATACCAAAACGAAAGGGATACAATGGCTAAGCGACCATTGTACACGGGATTCACCTGTGGGACGTGAAGGGGAGATCCTTGCCCGACCCTTTTGAATTCTCAGGCCGGCCCGTGAAGTTGAAGGTCGAAAGAAGGTCGAAAGCACTACCGATTTTTTCTCCGAAGGGTTAGAATCTCCGTTGTTCCGTGGTGGGACTCTTCTCTCCATGACTTCATACCGCGTCCTTGTGGTCACCAATCTTTGGCCTTACGAAGGCGATCCCAGCTACGGTTGCTTCGTCAAAGCGCAGATGGAGTCTCTCCGCCCCCTGGGTGTGGATTATGAAGTCATGTTCATCAAGGGTCGCGAATCCCGCTGGAACTATCTGTGGGCTTACCCGCAATTGTGGCAACGGCTGCGCGCCAACCGCTATGACCTGATCCACGCCCACATGGGTTTATCCGGGCTGGTGGCTCGCTGCCAGATCAGCCTCCCTCTGGTAATCTCATTTATGGGTGATGATGTTACGGGAAAATCCGAGGGGAGTGACCGCATTCCACTTTTCGGCCGGTTCTGTCAGATCTCGAGTTTCATACTGGCGCGCCTGGCCTCCGCCGTCATCGTTAAGACCGTGGAGATGAAGCAGCACTTGAAGTTGAATTCAGTCCAGGTCATTCCGAACGGCGTTGACATGGATCTCTTCAGGCCGACTGACCAAAGCGAAGCGAGACGGGTGCTGGGTCTTGACCCACAAAAGAAGTTCGTCCTATTTCCTTATGACCCGAGCATTGCGAGGAAGCGTTTTGACCTGGTTGAGTCGGCCGTGGCGCGCGCCCGGCAAGCCATCCCCGAGCTCGATATCCTACAGGTTTTCGGCGTTCCTCAATCCCGCATGCCGCTCTATATGAATGCTGCTGACCTCCTGGTCCTGGCGTCCCAATTCGAAGGCTCGCCCAACGCTGTCAAAGAGGCCATGGCCACCAACCTTCCCGTGGTCGCGGTGCATGTCGGTGACACGGACGGGCTGATCGGCCAAACGGAAGGGTGCCATTTGGTGTCGCGCCATGCCGGAGAGATTGCTGCGAAGATCGTGGAGGTCTGCTGTAAAGGGATGCGCACTCGCGGGCGCGACCAGATTGCCAGGCTCTCCATAGAGAACGTCGCCAAACAGATCGTGCAAGTCTACTCGACAGTTGTCCGTCCCGGCTAACCGCGCAGGGAAACTTGGTTGCAGAAGCGCTGAAGACGCGCACCACTCTACTCGACCACCAAGACGCGATGGATGTCGACTCGCGGCACGTTGACAGTTACCAACCCATCGCGGTAGGACCAGTCAATATTCACGTCCGATGGCACAATCGTCACGGACTTGGGCGGGTGATCCCTGCGCAGGCGAACCACCACGTGCTGGATGGGCGGGAGTTCCTCAACGATCACCCGGTTCGGCGAGAGCGTCTCCCCCGAACCGCGATTGAGCAGGTTGACCAGAAGTTTCCCGTTCTTCTGCCTTAGCACCACCTCCAGGTGCGGCGGTCCCTCCACCTCGGCCATCCAACGAATTCCCAGACCGTCTAAAAGATTGCCGACTAATTCCCGCAGGGCCGGATTGTGAGCGAGGTAGTAATTGCGGAAAATAGGCCCGTACACTGCGACGACGGCCCCCTTGCCCAATACACGTTTTGTGACCACGGCCTGGTCAGTCCTATCTTTATCGGGCTCCTGCTGATTGAGGCGACGGATCAACACTTCGGTGCCCGATGCCGGCACGACGGGTTGCCACACAGGACCTACGGGTACGGCGCGCCTTCCCAGTGGGAGGTCGATGCGGTCAACCACAGCCTGCGGGCCAGGCGTGGCGCCGACCAAGGCGGGATAATCCCGCGCCAACTGTTCACCACTCATCAACACAAAGCCCCCGGAGCGAGCGAACTTATCGAGCGCCAGGAGCACTTGGTCACTCAAACGTGTCTCTTCCGGCACCACAATCAGTTTGTAGTCGTTCATTCGCTTCAGTGCGGCATCCTCCGTCAACACGTCGGTGGAGTGATGAGTTTCGAGCAGCGCTTGGAGTGCGCCTTGCACCGGCTCGACGGCGTCAGCGAAGTTGAACAAGGGTTGGTTGTGCGCGTAGTAGTGTTCTGGCAGATGCAGTACCGCCGCTTGAGGGACGGTCTTGGAGTGAAAACATGCCTCTTGGCGGGCGCGGCAGAACTCCCCCACCTTTGCCATGATTTCATTGTGCCATCCGGTAAGCCAACCGCTGCGCTGGGGATTTTCATAGATCATCACGGCGCCGCCGAGCGCCACCACCTCGGAAACCTCCTGTTCCAGGTGCAAGGCAGGCTTGAACACCCAGGGCGAATTATCGCCGCCTGCTCTTGTGAAGCCCCAGGCCATCAGGTCCCAGCTCATTTCACGCGAGTCCATCATACGGCCTTCGAAGGCGGCGACATCGCCGCCCCAACTGGGCGAGAAGTCACCGCTCAAATAATCGATGGGGGCCTTTACGGCATCCGGCTCACGGACGGTATACATCCAGTTGCTCACCACCAAGCACCCTGGCTTGCGGGCGTGCACGGCTTGGGTGTATTTCACCACGTGCTCGACGAAGAGATCACGGTGAAATGCCATCCACTCTTCCCAGTGGGCTTGCCCTTTCTCGGTGGGAATCTCATGGATGCCGGTTCGCCGGGTGAACTCCGCCCGGCAACGGTCACACCAACACGGGAGGGCGCCCCAGTTTTCGCCATCGACCCAGAAACCATCAACGTCGTACTTGTCGATGATCTCCATCATCTGGGGAATCATCAGTTGCTCGTCGTATGCGTGCAAACGGCAAGTAGCCCTGGTGTCGCGCTGCCCCTTGGCATCGACGGTCGCCCAATCCGGGTGAAGTTCGATGGCTCGCATGTCCCAAACCCCCGAGTAATGAACCCCCAATTTGATCCCGAGTTCTTTGGTGACATCGCGATAGATTCGCAGTGAGTCTTTCACCACCCCGGGCGATGTGGAACCGACGCTGGTCGGCCAACTCGTGTAACCGGGATGACCCTTGCAGTCAGTCTGCACCCAGTCGGGCCGGGTTCTCAAGAACCGCTCGCGCAAGTGCTCCGGGGTCAGCTCCCGGCCTAACTCGGTGTCCTGGGCGTTGGCGTGGAGATCGTAGTGAATGCCGAAAAACACACTCTCGTGCCAGTTGGGACTGGGGCTTGAGGCCTGGCTATTCACGTTGCGGGGCAGGGTGAGAAAACCCACACAGAGTCCCGCGAATAGAATGATAGGGATGCTTTTCGACACGTTCTCACCTCCCGAATCAAGTGAAGTGGCGGGCTCGCGATCGTCCTGGCGAGGGCCGCACAAAATCGAGATTTCAAAGCGCGTGTCATAATACAGCACGCCATTGATCTGCTCAATATGCTATTTTGTGTTGCTATTTTATGTTGGCCTGCATGTGCCGCGCCGACAGATGCGAAGGGGGATCTGATGCGCTTTGTGTTGATTTTCCTAATGCTCTCCTGGGCGCCAGCTTATGGCGCCGACTTCTATGTTTCCGCCAGAGGCAACGATCGAAATCCTGGAACCTTACGCAAGCCATTTGCGACTTTGGAGCACGCCCGGGAGTCGGCGCGCGCAAGCAAAGCCAGCGGTCCGGTCACGGTGTGGATCCGCGGTGGCACGTACCTCGTGTCTCGCACCTTTGGCCTGACGGCGGAGGATTCCGGCACCGCTTACCAGGCCTATCGCAATGAGACTGTGAGGCTGATCGGTGGCAGGCCGATTCGCGGCTTCCGGCGCGTCACCGATCCCGGCGTGTTGCGAAGGGTCGATCCCGCAGCGCGCCGTAAGGTCGTCGCTCTCGATCTGAGGGCTCAAGGCATCACCAATTTCGGTGACCTGACGGCGCGCGGTTTTGAACGGGACGTGCGCCCGGCCGCACTGGAATTGTTCTTTCAGGGAAAGCCCATGCAACTGGCGCGCTGGCCCAACCGCGACTGGGCAAAAACCGCCGGAGTCATGGAGGGCAAGGAAGATCGCTTCCAATACGAAGGTGACCGGCCCGCACGCTGGGCTGCCTTGGACGACGTCTGGGTGCATGGCTACTGGACTTGGGACTGGGCTGATTCTTACGCGAGGGTGAAGTCGATCGACACTGCCAGGCGCGAAATAATCACTTATCCCCCGCACGGCGTTTACGGTTACTCGAAAGGGAAGCGCTATTACGCTTTCAACATTCTCGAGGAGCTCGATGAACCGGGCGAGTGGTACCTGGACCGCAAGAGCGGTGTCATCTATTTCTGGCCACCCGCGCCGCTGGGGCGGGGAGAAGCCGCCGTTTCGCTGCTGGAAGAACCGCTCATTACTCTCGATGGGGCTTCCAATGTAACCCTGCGCGGTCTCACGCTCGAGTACACGCGCGGCGATGCCGTGGATATCCGCGGCGGCGCCGGCAACCGGGTGGTGGGATGTACTATTCGCAATATCGGCAATGTGGGCGTGAAGGTCGAAAGCGGCGAGCGCCACAGCATCTCCGGTTGCGACATTTCCCAGACCGGTGACGGCGCCGTGATCCTGTCGGGCGGCGACCGGCCGACCCTGACTCCCGCGGGCAATTCCGTCGCGGATTGCGACATCCACGAATTCGGGCGCTGGGTGAGGACATACACGCCGGGCGTCTATCTCAGTGGGGTGGGTAACCGCGTCGAACATAACAGAATCCATGATTCGCCGCACTGCGCCATTCTGCTTAACGGCAACGAGCATCATATCGAGTTTAACGAGATCCACCATGTGGCACTGGAGACGCACGACGTCGGCGCGTTTTATATGGGCCGCGATTACACTGAGCGCGGCAACATGGTCCGCTATAACTACTTTCATCACTTGGGGAGAGGCGGGGTAAAGCCGGAAGACCTTGTGCAGGCCGTTTACCTGGATGACTGCGCCAGCGGCACGCTGGTTTACGGCAACGTGTTTTACCGCGCGGGCCGGGGGGCAATGATCGGCGGCGGGCGGGATAACACCATCGAGAACAATATTTTCGTCGAGTGCACACCCTCCATCCACGTGGACGCGCGTGGCCTGGGCTGGGCCGAGTTCTGGTTCAACGGCAAGGACAACACGCTGATCGACCGTCTGAAGGCGATGCACTACCACAAGCCTCCTTACAGCGTGCGATATCCGCAACTCGTCTCGCTGTACGAGGATCCGGACACGGCGGTGCCCAAGGGCAATTCCATCGTGCGGAACGTCTCTTACGGTGGCAGGTGGATAGACTTCTTGGACGGGATGACGGATAAAATCGTCCACATTCAGGATAACTTCATCAGTGGCGACCCTGGCTTTGTGGACGCCGCGCACGATAACTTCCAGCTTCGCGACGATTCACCCGTTTACAAGTTAGGGTTCAAGCCGATCCCCATGGAACAAATCGGCCCGCGCAAACAAAGGCCGTAGCCCGAGTTGATTAATCCGAATTTAGGTTAAGCGGGTGGCGGCATCTTCATCGGCATAGGCAGCCACGATCTCCCCGAAGTAGACGCGGTGGAAATCTCCGCCGGGATAGAACTGCTCGCGCACCGCCTGCGCCAGCGCCTCGGGCGCCAGATCATTACGATGCAGCGTCCGGCACTCGTAGTGAACGACACACTCCTTGATAATGGGTGATCGTATCTCGCGGCTTGGAATCGGCGTCAATTGCGCTTCTTGAAACTTGTCGTGCTGTCTGCCGGAGACCGTCCCACAAAGGCTCGCGGCTGCCTCTAGTTCTCTCGGAGGCACATTAACCGTGAAATCACTGACTTGCTCGAGCCGGTCGTAAGTGTAGCGCGAGGGCCTCACCAGTACGATGAAGACAGGGCGCGCCCAAATGCAGCCAATCGTTCCCCAGCCAATAGTCATTATGTTTGCTTTTCCGTCCGCGCCCGTGCTTACCAGCAGCAGTCCGTCCTCCCGCATACGCTGGATCGTCTGGGCAAAGTAATCCGTGTACTGTACCTGCACCTTGGTCATTCGCGTTTCTCTCCGATCGAAAATATCCGATATTCTCAGTCTGGGGCGGCATGCAAGCGTAGCGCAAACCTCCGTCCCGCCCCGGCGGGAGGTCTGCGGTTTTTGTGGCTGACCCAGCCAAGCTGAGCATACCACACCGCGTTCCTGAGACTGCGTACAACCAGTTCAGTTTGATGAAGAGGTATGGAGAAGTGCATTGGCAAAACCTCAAATTGCTAGACATTACCATGTTCGGCAGTGGGGTAGATTCTCTCTTAAATTTCAAGAGTTTTTTCTTTCTAGAAGGGTGCGGGAAACCTCTTTCTTTTTGAAGGTCAGCAAGCAACGAGAACATGGGTCACCTCCTGGGCAGGGGCCGGATT
>Ga0182027_10004245_pt1 | contig 22307 bp, 14 predicted proteins | sample 712E1DmetaG_FD_121300 | JGI IMG/M metagenome (GOLD analysis project Ga0182027, IMG submission 121300) | Permafrost microbial communities from Stordalen Mire, Sweden - 712E1D metaG (Illumina Assembly) | ecosystem: Environmental > Terrestrial > Soil > Wetlands > Permafrost | place: Sweden... | reverse complement strand
TGCCCAAAGGTCCCCTGTCCAAATCAGCCCTAGTTCAAACGATCGCTGACAAGTCCGCCGGAAAGCTCACCCGCAAGGATGTCAAAGGCGTGCTCGAAGCGTTCGCTGCCATTGGCCACACCGAGCTCAAGAAGAACGGAATCTTCGTTCTGCCAGGCTTGGTTCGTATGGTCGTGGTGAAGAAGCCCGCGACCAAAGAGCGCAAGGGCATCAATCCCTTCACCGGCCAGGAAGCCGTCTTCAAGGCCAAGCCAGCCCGCAAGGTCATCAAAGCCCGTCCGGTCAAGGCCGCCAAAGACGCCGTCGCGTAGCAACAACTGGGAACGACTCGGGATCGCGCTGCTTCGGGCAGGCGCGATCCTGGGCTCTTCCTCTTCCTGTGGGTGTGGGTAGTGGGACAGGCGTACACCATGCCCGAACCTCTCGCGGTTCTCGACAACGCATCGAAGTCCTTCGGCACCGTGGGTGCCGTGGTTGAGCTCTCGCTGTCGATACCGGGAGGCGAAATCTACGGGCTGCTCGGCCCCAATGGCGCCGGCAAAACGACGGCGCTGCGAATGCTGGCCGGCTTGCTTTCCCCGACGAGCGGGCGCGCAACGCTTGCCGGCCACGACGCCAAATCCACTTCGGCCAAGACCGCGCTCGGCTACCTGAGCGGCAGCACCGGTCTCTTCGGCCGTCTCACGCCGCGCGAGGTGCTCGACTATTTCGGGCAAATTCACGGTCTTTCCCGTCGCGAGATCCGCGCGCGCGCCGAGGTGCTCGCCCGTGACCTGGCCCTCGACGCAATTTTCGACCGCCGGTGCGAGGTGCTTTCGACCGGCGAGCGGCAGCGCGTGTCCATCGCGCGCGCCGTTCTTCACGACCCCGCGGTGCTGATTCTCGACGAGCCGACGAGCGGTCTCGACGTGCTCGCCAGCCGATTCATGCGTGACTTCATCCTGGGCGAGCGCGCGCGAGGCAAGGCCATCCTGTTTTCCACGCACTACCTGGCGGAGGCCGATTTGCTGTGCGACCGCATCGGCTTTCTGCACTTCGGCCGCCTCCTGCGCGAAGGAACCCCAGCCGCGATCCGCGCCAGCTTGGGTGCAGGTACGCTTGAAGAGGCTTTTCTCAAGCTGGTGGAAGACCGCGGAGATTCGGCGTGAACCTTCGTCACGTCGCCATCACGCTCGCCAAGGAGCTGCGCGAAGCCCTGCGCGACCGGCGCACGCTCGCCATCATGATTCTGCTGCCGCTGGTGGTGTACCCTTTGCTCTCCTTGCTCGCGGCCCAGGTCGCCACCGGCCGGGACAAACAGCGCGAGCAACGCCCGTCCACCGTCGCGCTGGTCGGTAGCGGGCCCGACCATGCCCTTGCGGCGAGCATCCGACAAAATCCGACACTTTTCGTCCTCTTGCCAGCCGGCACCGCGGCCGACATCGAGGGCGGCAGTCTCGATGCCCTCATCGAACGCGACAGCCGCGACGCCACCAAGCTAACCCTGGTCTACGACGCCAGTCGCGACGAATCCCGCATGGCCGAGGAACGCCTCAGCGACCTCATCGCCAAGGGCTTGCCCGATGGCTGCGCCCCCACCCTTACCGCCGACCGGCGCAGCGTCGCGCCCCAGGCGCGCGTGGGCGGCTACTTGCTTTCCAAAGCCCTGCCGCTCTTCGTGGTGCTGATGGTGCTCCTCGGTGCCTTTTACCCCGCCATCGACGTGACCGCCGGCGAGCGCGAGCGCGGTACCCTGGAGACCGTTCTGTGCTCGCCCATCCAGCGCTTCGACCTGATGTTCGGCAAAGTTTTGGCGGTAGCTACCCTCGCCGCCCTGACGGGCGTGCTGAATTTGGCATCGATGGCCATCACGCTGATGCAGATCCTGCGGCTGGCCACAGCTCAAAACGTCGTGCCCGACGTACCTTGGGGCCATGCCTTGGCGGCCAGCCTGGTGATTTTCCCCGCCGCCCTTCTCTTCGCGGCGGCCTTCGTCGCACTGGGCGCCACCGCCCGAACACTAAAGGAGGCGCAGACTCTTCTATTGCCGGTCTACTTTCTGACCGTCGCGCCCGCCATGGCCGGCGCCATCGGCGAATACCGCTTGGCCGGGATTGCAGCGTGGATCCCGGGCATGAACGTCACGCTGCTTGCCCGCGATCTCATGGTGGGGCGCGCGCATTGGTCGGGAGGACTCGCCGCGCTCCTGTCCACCTTGATTTTTGCTGCCGCTGCGCTCGCGGTCGCAGCTCGCATCTATGATTCCGAACGCTTCATGGTTCCCGCGCCCCGCCGGCAGGCCCAGCCCGGCAGCGCGACACGAACCACCACGGCTGGCGATGCCCTGACCCTTTTCGGCCTCGCCTTTCTCCTGCTCTACTTCGTATTCCTGCCCATCGAGCAGCATCACTTGACCGCGGGACTGCTGGCGGCGGAATGGATCGGTCTGCTGGGACTTGTGGGCCTGTTCGCTCGCGTGTCCGGCCAGGGATTCGCCAAGGTCGTGGGCTTGACTCGCCCGACAGCTCGCGCGCTGCTGGGCGCCGCCCTGGTCGGCTGCGGCGCCTGGGCCGCGGTCGCCGTTTTGAGCGAGTGGCTCCTGCCGGTGCCCAAGGAGATGCTGGAACAGCTGCGCCGCTCGCTCGTTCCTCTCGATGGCAGCCGCGGTTTTGTCGGCACCTTGTTGCTCGTGGCGGTCAGCCCCGCCATCTGCGAGGAAGCCCTATTCCGCGGACCTATCCTGCGCGGACTGCGCACGCGCCTCGACGCCGTGGCGGCGGCGGCGATCACCGGTTTGCTGTTCGGCCTCTTTCACCTCGATCTCTACCGGCTCATCCCAACCGCGATTCTGGGCGTTCTTTTGAGTTGGATCGCGCTTGAGTGCGGATCGATCGTCCCTTCGATGCTGGCCCATTTCTGCAACAACGCCATCCTCATTACGCTCGCCCGCAGCCGGCTCGACCAGCGCATGGAGTCGCTCAGCCATCGCGCCATCACGCTCATCGTGCTGGCCTCGTTAGCGCTTGTCGGCGTTGGGCTCATGCTGGTTCGGGGTACGCGCCGAAAACGCGAAATGTAGTCCAGATGACAATTTTTGTTGCCGCGGACTTAGTGATCTTGGTATTGCTGACCCATGCCCCAAGCCGAAGAGAAGCGCGCAATTCAGATCTTGCGCAAGTGTCCCGTGCTGATCGACGCACCGGCTGACACCCTGGCCAAGCTTGCGGCAAGCGCCCAAACCCAAAGCTATCGCGCGCGCCAGGTGGTGTATTTGCCCGGCGATCGCGCGGCCAGCGTGCACTTCATCGCCAACGGCCGGGTCAAGGTTTCCAAGGTCACACGCGACGGGAAAGAGCTGACGCTCGCCTACCGTACCAGCGGCGATTTTTTCGGCGAAACCTGCCTGCTCGAAGGCGGCCCGCGCGAGGAAATGGTCGAGGCGATGGAGGCGACGACGGGTGTCGAAGTGGATCGCAATGGACTGGATCGTCTGATCGCCGCCCACGCCCAGGTTGCCTACCCCTTCGTGCGCGCGCTCATCAGCCGGTGGCGGGGTCTGGAAGCAAAAGTGGAACAGTTGGTGTTCAAGGACGTCGGGTCCAAGCTGGCGGAATTGCTTTTGCGTCTGGGGTCGGACCACGGGGTAGAGCATCGGCGCGGCCTGGTGCTGGGACTCAAGATCACCCATCAGGAGATGGCCAACCTCATCGGCTCGACCCGCGAGACGGTGTCCCTTACGTTGTCGCAGTTCAAGCGCAAGGGACTCATCCACACCGAGGGTCGCAAGGTGATCCTGGCCGACCGAGAAGGTTTGCGGTCGTTGGCGTAGTGTTGGCCGAAATGTTCGGCGCAGTTTTTGTCATCTAAGTGGTCACTTCGCGAAGCCGTGTCCTAGAATAGAGCCTGATGTCGGATCCTGGCTCCGCAGAAGTCCTGGTCGCGCTCCGCGCCGCGGCCCGTCTTTCCAAGGAACGTTTCTTGGTGGGCGTGGCCGTTGCGGCGGATCGCGGCCGGATCGTGGCGGCTCTCGGTGCTGAAGGCGAGGTCGTGGAAATGCCTTCCGCGGAAATCGCACTTGAGCGGTTGGCTGAGGAATCTTTCGAGCTCGTCGTTCTCGATCAAGACGACGCCTACTTGCAGCGAAACGTTTTCGCGGCAGCCCGGGAAATTCGGCCCTTTGCCGACATCGTCTCGGTCATTGCCGGCGATCCCGCGCAAGCCTCGGAGATGTTCTCGCAGGACGCCACCGCGGTCCTTCCCCGGCCGCTGCCCGCCAGCGATGCGCTCTTCCGCGCCCATCTTCGCTACCTCGCTTCCTGTCGCCGCGCCCGCACCCGCGCGCTCATGCTCAGCCACGTGATTGCGCGCAATCGTGCCGCGCTTCGCACCCTCGAACCAGCGCTGGAAGGCGCGCTGGCTGGGGTCCTCGAAGCGAGTCTGCTCGAACCAGTGGTGGCCGTGCTGGGCGACGGAGAGCTTGCCCGCGTGGCAGGCGGCGCCCCGTCGCAGGGTCAAGCCGACGTCATCGTCGTCGGCCTGGGTGCGGCGGATCGCGTGGAGCTGCGCCTGCGCGAGGCACGCCATCGTTCCGCCGGAGCCGCCGTGGTGGCCGTGGATTCAACACCGACGGCCGAGCGCCTTTCTGCGGCTATTTACGGTGGCGTGCGCGCCTATCTCGGACGCGACCGCTTGCCCCAGCTAGGCCGCGTGGTCGCCGCCGCCGCCACACGCCGGCGCGCCGAGCTCACCGGCCGCCAGCTCGTCGAGACGCTGACCCGCTTCGGCTTCATGGAAGATCCCGCGCGGACGGTTCCCGCGCCGACCCAGGATCTCGACGCACGCCTGATTGCCGACGCGACGGCGAAAGGCCCATCCGCCATCGTTCCCTCTGCCCACGAAGTGCTCGTGGTCGACGACGAAGTCGTGGTGCTCACCGTGCTGCGCGAGCTTCTGCGCCGAAGCGGTTATCGCGTTACCACGGCGGCCTCGGCCGAGGAGGCCATCGACCTCATGCGGAAGCGCAGCTTCGACCTCGTGCTCACCGACAAAAATTTGCCCGGCGCCTCGGGGCTCGAGGTTCTGCGCATCGCGCGCGGTCTCGACCCTCCGCCGGCGGTCGTCATGATCACCGGCTATTCATCCTACGATTCGGCCATCGAGGCCTTGGACATCGGCGCGCAGGACTACATCGAAAAGCCCATTCGCGACGTCGAAGCTCTGCGCTTCCGCATTCGCCGCGCGCTCTCCCGACGCAACGAACAGTTGGCGCGCACCCGACCCACCGCCGAGGAGAGAGAGAAGCGGGTTCGCATCCTGGTGGTGGAAATCGAGGGTGGTCGGCGCCAGCTCATGGCTGAGTTTCTCGGTCGCAGCTACGACGTGTCCGCTGCCTCCAACGGCGACGATGCGCTGAGCTTGTTGCAAAAAGATCACTTCGACCTCGTCATCGCGGACCGAAATCTTCCCGGCATGTCGGGTTTGCGCGTGATCGAACAGGCGCAGCGCCTACTGCCCCATTGCGCGTCAGTGCTCTACACGGCCTATCCGTCGTACGAAACCGTCAAAGAAGCCTTCGAGCTGGGCGTCGATGCCTACCTCGTCCGGCCCAACGAAGACCTCAAGTCGCTCGAAGAAAAAGTAGCGGGCGCTTTGCGCAGCCACGGCGGGATCTTGCTCGGCTAGTAAATACCTCGTGCCGCGCGAGATTGTCGGTTGACGGGGACGGATCATTTTTGGTTAAGTTGTCATCCTCAGAAAGCGAGCCCATGCGGGTGGCGACGACAGAGTGAAGATCGCATTTACCCACAACCTCCGTCTAACCGACAGCGAGGACGAGGCCGAATTCGATAGCGTTGAAACCGTCGATGCCATCGCCAACGGCCTGCGCGCGGGCGGGCACGAGGTGGAGAAGATCGAGGTCACCGGCCCGGCATCGCACCTGGCAGCGCGCATCGAATCGTTTGGCCCCGACCTGATCTTCAACACTGCCGAGGGCCGCCGCGGCCGTACGCGCGAGGCCTTCTACCCCGCGCTGTTTGAGGAGCTCGGCTTCCCCTACACGGGCTCGGATGCCTACGCCATGACGGTGACGCTCGACAAGTGGATGACCAAGCTCGTCCTCGGCGCCCAGGGCATCGACACGCCTCGCGCGCGCATGGTGGTTCCGGACGACATGCAGCGCGGTCGCGACATCGGCATGCTCGGCCTGTCGTTTCCGGTCATCGTCAAGCCCAACTACGAAGGCTCGTCCAAGGGCATCAGCGACGAGGCCGTGGCTCGCGATGCGCGCGCGTTGCTTGAGCTGCTTCCCCGCACCCTGCGCAAGTACCCGGCCGGCGTGCTGGTCGAGGAATTCATCCCCGGCACCGATGTGACCGTGCCCTTCGTCGAAGGCGTGGGCGACGAGGGCGTGCTGACACCCGTCGATTACGTCATCGATCCGAGCGTGCGCAGCCGCTTCAACATTTACGACTACCGCCTGAAATCCACCGACGCCAACCGCGTGTCGGTGCGCTGCCCGCCCGATCAGCAGCGCGATGTGGTGGCGCGCCTGCGTGCCCTGTCCAAGTTGGCCATCCGCACCCTCGGCATTCGCGACCTGTGCCGCGTCGACTTCCGGCTCGGCGAGGACGGCCGCATCTACCTGCTGGAGATCAACGCCCTGCCGTCGCTTGAACGCGGCTCCAGCACGTTTTCCGCCAGCGCGCGCGAAGGCCTCGACTACGAAGCCACCCTCGGCGCCGTGGTAGCCAGCGCGGCACGCCGCCAGGGTCTGACTGTGCCGCAGGTGGGACGGCGCAAGCGCCAGCCCGAGCCGCTGCGCATCGGCTTCACCTACAACGTCAAGCGCGTGGACACCAAGGGCGGCAACGACAGCGAAGCCGAGTACGACGCACCCGAGACCATCGACGCCATTCGCGACGCGCTGGAAAGCTACGGCCATGTGGTCGTCCCGCTGGAGGCCACGGCCGAGCTGCCCCGCCAGCTCATGGACGCACCGGTCGATATCGTCTTCAACATCGCCGAGGGCGTTTCCGGCCGCAATCGCGAAGCCGCCGTGCCCGCGCTGTGCGAGCTGATGGGCATACCCTACACCGGCTCAGATGCCGCAACGCTATCCATTGCGCTCGACAAGGCCCTGTCCAAGCGCGTGCTGCGCCAGCATGGCATCCTTACCCCGGAGTTTCAGGTCATGGAAACCGGGCGCGAGCGGCTTTCGCCGAAAATGAAGTTTCCCCTCATCGTGAAGCCCAACCAAGAGGGCTCGTCCAAAGGTGTGAGCGCCCACGCTTCGGTGGTCGACGACGAGGAATCCCTGCGCCAGGTGGTGCGCGAGCTGCTCGAACGCTACCGCCAACCTGCGCTCATCGAATACTACATCGCCGGGCGCGAATTCACCGTCGGCCTGCTCGGCGACAAGCGACCACGCGTGCTGCCACCCATGGAAATCATCTTCCTCGACAAGGCCAATCCGCGGCCGGTCTACGATTTCCAAATCAAGCAGGAATGGGAAAAGCACGTCTACTACCAGTGCCCGGCCCAGCTCACGCCAGCAGAGCTGAAGTCGATGGAGCGAATCGCGCGCGAAACCTTCGTCGCGCTCGACTGCCGCGACGTCGCGCGCGTGGATCTGCGCATGGACGACACCGGCGACATCTACGTTCTCGAGGTCAATCCGCTTCCTGGTCTGACGCCGAACTATTCGGATTTGTGCCTCATCGCCAGCGCCGCCAACATCGACTACCGTTCGCTCATCGGTGAAATCCTCACCGGCGGGCTCAAGCGCAAGCGGGAAAAGCGCCGGGCCGAGGCGCGCGAGGCCGAGGCCGCACGCGCGCCATCCAATGGCAACGGCGACGGCAACGGCAACAGCAAGGCCGACGCCAAGTCGGCACCGGTGGAAAAGACCCCGCCCGTGGTACCAGCTGTCTTGCCGCCGGCTTTGCCCGAACCATCGTAAGCCACGAGGTCGGCGTCAGCCATGCGCGCGCGCTTTCGTGATTTGGGATTCGCCATCGGCCGGGTGCCCACTGGACCCGGCAATGCCATCACCGACGTCCCCGGCGTGCGCGTCGGCCACACCACGCTCATCGAAGGCGACGGACCCTTGGTCGTCGGGGAAGGTCCAGTACGCACGGGCGTCACCGCAATCTTGCCCCCCGATCCGGTTTTTTCGGAACGCGTGCTGGCCGGATCCTTCGTGCTGAATGGCGCGGGCGAAGTGTCGGGACTGACCCAGGTGGTGGAATGGGGACTGCTCGAAACTCCAGTTCTGCTGACCAGCACCATGTCGGTGGGCAAGGTGTCGGACGCCACCGTCAAGTGGATGACCCGGCGCTTTCCCGGCATCGGCAACGAATTCGACGTGATCATTCCCATCGTCGGCGAGTGCGACGATTCGTGGCTCAACGACGCCGTCGGGCGCCACGTGCGTTCGGAACACGTCTACCGCGCTATCGAGCAGGCCAGCAGCGGCCGCGTCGCCGAGGGTTCGGTCGGCGCCGGTACGGGGCTCGTCACGTGCGATTTCAAGGCCGGCATCGGCACCAGCTCGCGCCAAGTGGTCGTTCATTCCGCAAGCGACGACACCCAGCGGACGTTCAATCTCGGCGTGCTGGTGCAGTCCAACTTCGGCATCATGCACTCGCTGCGCATCTCGGGCGTTCCCGTCGGGGAAATCCTGGCGCCGAATTTCTCCGCTGACGGCAAGCGCGTGCGCAACGCGGGCTCGATCATCTGCGTGGTGGCCACCGATGCACCCTTGCTGCCGTCGCAGATCACACGCCTGTGCAAACGCGCGGCGCTCGGCATCGGCCGCGTGGGTTCGTTTGCCGCGCACGCATCGGGCGAAATCATCATCGGCTTTTCCACTGCCAACAAGGTACCTCGCGCGACCTCGGGCATGACCCACCAGATCGAAGTCCTTCTCGACGACGCCTGCGACGGCCTCTACGAAGCCGTCGTCGAATGCACCGAGGAAGCCATCGTGAACGCCCTGTGCATGGCCGACGACATGCGCGGCCAGTCCGATCACTTCGCGCCGGCGCTTCCCCTCGACGACCTGACCGAGATTCTAAGCCGCCACCACGCCGCCCGCGAAAAGTAGCGGGCGGCGACGAGCGCCCCGCTTACCTCGCCGTGATGTAGCCCTCCGCCGCCAGCAGCTCGGCGGTCAGCACGGCGCCACCGGCGGCGCCGCGAACCGTGTTGTGCGACAGACAAACGAATTTGTAGTCGAACACTGGATCGGCGCGCAGGCGGCCGATGGTGATGCCCATGCCCTTGCCGGCGTCGCGGTCGAGCTTGGTCTGAGGGCGATTCTCTTCCTCGAAATAGGTCAAGTACGGCACGGGCGCGCTGGGCAGCTTCAACTGCTGCGGCTTGCCCGAGGCGTTTTTCCAGCAAGCAATGATTTGCTCGGGCGTGGGCTTCCTGTCAAAGCGCACGAAGACCGCCGCCATGTGGCCGTCGCTGGCGGGCACCCGAATGCACTGGGCGGAGATGCGCGGCAGGGCGGCTGGGACAATCTTGGCGCCGTCCAGCTTGCCCCAGATCTTCATGGGCTCCTCTTCGCTCTTCTGCTCCTCACCCTTGATGAAGGGAATGACGTTGTCGACCATGTCGGGCCAGGTGGCGAAGGTCTTGCCCGCGCCCGAAATCGCCTGATAGGTGCAAACGAAGACGTCCTTGGGACCGAACGCCATCAGCGGATCGATGGCCGGGACGTAGCTTTGCAGCGAGCAGTTGGGCTTGACCGCGATGAAGCCGCGTGTGGTGCCGAGCCGCCGGCGCTGCTCGACGATGATGGCGGCGTGGTCGGCGTTGATCTCGGGGATCATCATGGGCACGTCGGCGGTCGCCCGATGGGCCGAGTTGTTGGAAACCACCGGGATCTCGCGCTTGGCGTAGGCCTCTTCCAGGCGCTTGGTGTCTTCCTTGGGCATATCCACGGCGCAAAACACGAAGTCCACGTTCTTGCAAACCTCGTCGATGGCCGAGGCATCCAGCACCTTCAGATTCGCTGCGGCGGCAGGGATCGGCGTCTTCATCGCCCAGCGTCCGGCGACGGCATCGGTGTAGGTCTTGCCGGCCGAATTCGCGCTTGCCGCCAAGGTCGTGACCTTGAACCACGGGTGATTTTCGAGAAGCGCCAAAAACCGCTGACCCACCATACCTGTCGCCCCCAACACGCCAACGCGTAGTGTACCGATCATGTGAGAGTTCCCTTCGTGTGAAAGAGCAGAATTATAGCAGGATCGCGCCCGGTCGTGAGGCCTCGCGCTTACTCACTTGCTGGACGTTCTCGTGAAATCCTTTGCGGAAAGCGTCGTGGTCTTGCCCGCCTCCAGATCGACGATACGCTGGCCATCGCCATAGCGGACGACGACTGTCCCACCGATGCTCGCGCGCAAGGTCGCGCGCTCCAAACGCATTTTCTTCCAACGTACATCCACCTCGAATCCGCCCTGCGCGCGCAGGCCCTTCACTGATCCCGCGGGCCAAGCCGCGGGCAACGCTGGCAACAGCTCGATTTCGCCGTCGTGACTTTGCAGCAGCAGCTCGGCGATGGCAGCCGTGGCGCCGAAATTGCCGTCGATTTGAAAGGGCGGGCAGCTATCGAAGAGATTCGGATAGGTATGCTCGGGCTGAAGCAGCGCCGCGAGAAGCTTGTACGCGTGCTCGCCGTCGTGCAGGCGCGCCCACAGGGCGAAACGCCAGGCAAGTCCCCAGCCCGTGGCATCGTCGCCGCGTATCTCCAGCGAGCGTCGCGCCGCCGCGGCCAATTCGGGCGTCTCGCGCAGGGAGATCTGCCAGCTCGGGAAAAGGCCGAAAAGATGGGACACGTGTCGATGGTGAGTCTCGGGCGCGGCTTGATCCCAGTCTTCGAGCCATTCTTGCAACTGTCCCTGCGAGCCGATCTGGTTCGGTGGCAAACGCGCGCGGGTGGCCGCGAATCGATCGCGCGTTTCCTGATCGATTCCTAGAATTTCTGCGGCGCGAATGCACGCCGCGAACAGGTCGCGCAAGATCTGTCCATCCATGGTCGGACCCGCTGTCACGCTGGCCCCGTACGGATGCCCGTTTTCGGGCGACAGCGACGGATTGTTCACGAGGTAGCCGTGTTTGGGTTCGGGCACCATCGTGTCGAGGAAGAATTGGGCCGCTCCGCGCATCACCGGATACGCTTTTACCAAGAACGCCCGGTCGGGCTGGAACAGGTAGTGCTGCCACAAATGCAGCGACAGCCACGCCCCGCCCACGGGCCACATGCCCCAGGTCGGACCATCGATAGGTGCCGACGCCCGCCACAGATCGGTGTTGTGATGAGCGACCCAGCCGCGGGCGCCGTAGTGGATTTTGGCGGTGTGGCTGCCAGTCTCGCTGAGGTCGTCGATCAGGCGAAACAGCGGTTCGTGGCATTCGGCGAGATTGGTCGTCTCGGCCGGCCAGTAGTTCATCTCGGTGTTGATGTTGATGGTGTACTTGCTGCCCCAGGGCGGCTCCATGTGATAGTTCCACAAGCCCTGCAAATTGGCAGGCTGTCCACCGGGGCGCGAGCTGGAAATCAGCAGATAGCGCCCGAAGTGAAAATAGAGCGCGGCGAGCTGCGGCTCGCCGCCCTTGGCAAAAGCAAGCAGGCGCTCGTCTGTCGGCAGTCGCGCTGACTTGCTGGCGCCGAGATCGAGCGCGACTCGGCGAAACAGGCGCTGATGTTCGGCGATGTGGGCCGCGCGCAGATCCGCGTAGGACTTCGTCGCGGCCACCGCGATTTGGCGCTGGCTTTGCGCTGTCGGATCGCCCGTGACGTCCTTGAAACTTTTGTAGCTGGTGGCCATCGCGATGGTCAACGTGGCCGAATCGGCGCCTTCGACGGTGACGGCGTCTTTTCCGACGGTCGTTTTTCCTCCCGTGGCCGCGACACGCACACGCGCCTCGAACTTCAGCATGCCCGGACCCGCGGGACTCTTTCCGTTGTGGCCGGCCAAGACCAAGGTGCCGTCGGCCACTGTCGATGCCGTTGCCGCCTGCGGTGTCGTCAAGCGCGCGGAAAATCGGATGTGGCCCGGCTTGTCCGCCGACAGTCTCACTACGATCACCTGATCCACCGGACTGGCGAAGATCTCCCGCCAGAAGTGAACGCCGTCGGCCTGGTAGCTGACGCGGGCTATGGCAGTGTCCAGATCGAGATCGCGCCGATAGTCGCGGACCGCGGCCACGGCCGGAAAGGTCATCACCAGACTTCCCACCGGTTGGTAGGCGGCCTGCCACAGCGGTCGCGCCATCATTTTCGCTTCCACCAGCTTGTGCGCTTCGCCGTATTTGCCGGCGAAGATCAGCGCACGCACCTCGGGTAGCACCGCCAACGCCTCGGGGTTGGTCGGATCGTAGGGCCCACCACTCCACAGCGTATCTTCATTGAGGGTGATGTGCTCCTCGCCGATGCCACCGAACACCATTCCGCCGATCCGGCCATTGCCAACCGGCAAGGCTTGCTCCCACTCGACGGCCGGCTGCCGGTACCAGAGCGTGAGCGATCTGTCGGGTGGTGCGGCTAGCCCGCGAAACTCGCCCGCAAAAGCCGGAATTTTGTAGGTCTGCGCGGAATCCGCGCCAGCGGGCGAGCTCGCTTCCAACACGACGGCAGCGGTCACGAGCGAGGCGCGCAGGTTCATGGCAGGATCCTTCTGGGCCGACCCTATCATTCCCGCTCCGCACCGTCGCCCGCCCGCCGCAAGCCGACGTTCAGTAGTAGGCGTTCAGTAGTAAAGGTATGGCCACACGGACTTCATCTTCTGGCCGTTGGCCAAGGTCTGGCCTGAACCGAACATGGGCATGTTCTGTTGCCACCAGACCTGGAAGGCCCCCTGGCAATCGCCGGCGATGGCGTCGTACGGCCACCAGTTGGCGGCAGTTACGATCTGCTTTGCATCGGTGCCGCCGGGACCCGCGTGCCGACCGTAGCCGATACAGCTCGTGGAGACCGGCGTGGAAACGGTCTGGTTGCAGTCGATGTCTGGCGGGCCGTCGCCACACACATCGTACTGGCCGTGCGCATCCGGCATCAGGTGAACGTTGCCGCACACGGCGTCCCAGGGATCGACGGTCAGAATCGTGCCGGAGTCGTTGATGCTGATCGACGTCGGCGTGGGATAGCTCAGGCAGAATTCTCCAGACCCGTCCGGTTCGGGGGCGCACTGGACGGCCTCCAGGTTGCTGAACGGGAGGTTGTATTTGACATCCAGGTTGAGCGTGGCGAACGGGATGAACCAGCTTTCCATCGGTGCGAAGATGGAATTGTGCTGTACCCAGGGAGCTTTCACGCCGCCCATCGCTGATTCCATTCCGTGGCCAAGGGAGTGCACGAAACATCCCGGGCCGCGGTTGTAGTTCACGAAGCCGATGCGCAAGCTCCTGCCGCAAACCGGAACCTCGGGCCGGAAGCAGCCATTGCCGGCGCACGGCTCGAACGAGCCTGGAATTTTGTTACCCAATGGATTGTAGCGCTGCTTGGATTCGAGCACCTCCGCCATGCCCGCGTCGGTCACGTCGCCCGACCCGACGACCCAGACGTCGTGCACGATGCCGCGTTCGACCAGCTCGCACAGGGTGAGAAAGCGCCCCGCCTGGGCCGGATCAGGATAGCCGTACAAAGCCGCGAAACTCTGGTTGTAGAAGGCGGCGTAGTCCACGCTCGCGCCGGCGGCCCGACCGCCGAGGGCGGCGCTGGTCGGGTAGAGCGTGCTGTTTTGAAACGGGTAACCGGCGGGCGCCGGCGGGCGCCCATTCACGCCATCGCGGAGGTCGACGAGCTTGGCCACCTGATAGTGCAACTGTGAAGGTTGCGACGGATTCTGGAAGCCCTGCATGCGCGACGCCTCCGCCGTGGCCGCGATGATCTGATTGACCAGCGCTATGTCCTGCGTCGGGCTGCTGACGTTCACGAAATCGAGCACGAGCACGTTGGGCGAAACCGTCTGAATTTCGTCGTGATGAACGGCCAACCAGGGATCGCTGGTTGCCTTGCTGAAGGCATTCGGCCACACCGACGACGATCCGTCGCCCACCAAGGCGCACGCGCCTCCTTGCAGAACGAACCCGGTGGCGCAGGTCGCGCACGTATTTCCCGCCCAGCCCAGGTTGCAGTCGCAGGACAAACTCGACTGATCGCACGTGCCGTGCGTTCCACAGGGTGCCGCGCAGGCGCAGACGGTGCCGCTGCGCTCGAAGCTCATGGCATCCACGTCAAGCGTGAAGCCGGACTCGAAGGTGTCCGCGTGGACCTCGATGGCGTGCACCGCATTCCATTGAATCGGACCGCCGGTCACGACCCAGCCCGGACTTCCGCTCGGCACGGGCACGCTCGCGACCACCCAGGTGATCCCATCCCGCGAGAGGATGGGCGTGGTCGGCGTGAGCTGAATGCGCGCGCCACTCGTATCCTCGACCACAAGACTGGGCATATTGCCCTGCCATCCCGAGGGCGTTGTGTTGAGACCGCGGACCGCCACCCGCAGCTCGTTGCTGGTGGATGCGTCGATGGGCTGGGGCGCAGTGTAGCGCAGCCAAAAATCGAACGCGGCCGCGGTGACCGCGCGCAATGCTTGCTGGCCGCGCACGACGTCCGAACCCGACAACAGACTAAGCGTGGTCGCAGGCGCATCGACAGCGCCCCAGGTCCAGTTGGCGAGAATATTGCCCTCGACGAAGTCGCCACAGCCGACTGGCGGAGTGCCGCCGAAGCGAAGGTTGTCGAACAAGTACGTCCCGGTGGCGTTCGAGGGGACGTTGGCCACGATCTTGATCTTGAAATCCGAATAGCCCCCCGCTTGCAGGGGGGTGACCAGACTTTGCGGAACACTGAAGTTGAGCGAGAAGAATTGATTGAGCGGCTGACCCGTGAGCTCCTGCTGGCCCACGAAGGCGTTGTTGATCCCCTTGCTCGGGACTGAAACCAGGAGCTGGATGAACCCGTACCAGCTTGGATTCGGTTGGGGGCTGGGCAGGAGAACGTCCACGGTCAGCGTGCCCGAGACCCCGGTCAGCGACGGCAGCGCGACGCTCGTGACTTCGGTGTAGCCCTTGGCCTTGACCGCAAGTGAGCTCGCTCCCTGCGTGTGCGTCGTGCTCGACGAAAGCGCCACGCTCGATTGCCATTGCGCCGGGTCTTCGAAGCCAAAGACATTGCTTTGGTTGACGGTGAGAAGCGGAGTCGCACCCTGCACCTTGGCGCCCAGAGACACTACGACGAAACATCCAGACAACAACAACCCAACTACCTTCGTGAATCTCATGTCAATCTCCTTTCGGGGAATATCCTCGACCTTGGCCCCCAAAGGTCTGAAGTAGCGCCGACCGATTCGCAAGGAGATTGTCCACTTGTTGCGCAGGTGTTGGTCGAGACGATTGGCCCGTGCTGCGTTTTGCCGCCCATACCGGCAAGCGCCGCAGGCCGTGTCCTACTCACCCAGCGCGCGAGTCAAGCTCATGCGCGCGAGGGCGTATTCGTAGCGAGCGCGGGCGAAATTCAGGCGGGCCTGGGTGAGCGCCGATTGGGAATCAAGTAGGTCGGTGGTGTTGGCGCTGCCGGCGGCGAGCAGGACGGTGGTCACGCGGTAGGCTTCTTCGGCGCTGCCGATGGCGGTGCGGCCGGTTTCGAGCGCGCTGGCGGTGGCGCGCACATTGGCGAGCTTGGCGGCAACATCCATCTGCACGTGGCGGCGGGCATCGTCGGCCTGCTCGCGCGCGGCGGTGGCTTGCGCCTCGGCCGCCCGGTGTTGGTACCAGCGCGCGCCCCAGTCCCAGATTTGCCAGCCGGCCTTGATGCCGATGAAGGCTGAGTCCTTCTTTACGAACTCCTGCCCGGTGATATGCATGTAACCGGCTTCGAGATCCACGTCGGGCAAGAGATCGTATGTACGGGCGCGCGAGCTAGCGCCAGCAGCTTCCGCCATGAGGAGAGCACCGCGGATCTCGCTGCGTTGGTGAATCGCCTTGGAAAGGAGCGATGCGAGATCGCCCTCGGTACGGTCCGCGGACTCCGGCGTCGCGGGCTCGACAAAATCCACGGCCGTATCTTGCGGCTCGCGGCCGAGCGCGATGAGCAAGCTCGCGCGCGACACTTGCTCGGCTGCCGAGGCTTGAATCTCCTGTTGTTTGGCGTTGGCTGCGGCCACGTCGAGGCGCAGAACATCAGCCGGCGTGAGCACACCCGCGGCAAGCTTCTCTTTCGCGACTTGCAGTTGCTCGACCAACTGCACTTGCGAGGCGCGCGCCACGCCCGCAAGGGCACGCGCCTCGAACATACGCAGAAACTGTGTTCGCACGTCGTCGCGCAGGTTGGCTTCCTGGGTCTGCACGTCGAAGGCGGCTGCTTCGGCTGAAGTGGAGAGCGCGCTGTGATCGGACGACAAGTGAAGAAGACCCAGCAGGGGCTGCCCGGCCGCCACGACGAAGGCGTTGGTAGTAAGATCGCGAGCTGGGATCAGCGCCGGCACGCCAGGGAACGGAATAGCAAATGGCGAATCCCACCTCTGCCACTCATCCGATAGATTCACCGAGGGCAGCAATCGTCCGCGCAGACTCTTGGCCTGATCTTCGCCGGAGCGGGCCCTCGCGCGCGCGGCCTTGAGCGCGCTGCTCGATTCCACTGCCATCCGCACCACCTCGTCCATGGTCAGGCGCGCGGGCGCATCGGCGGTTTCAAAGGCCAGCAGGGCCAGCACGGCGAGCACGGACATGCCTAGTTCTCCTTGCGTACGTAGACTGTGACGTCGGCGGAAAGGCCCGCTTGCAGCGGAACCTCAGGACGCTTGGTCCAGGCGATACGCACGGGCACGCGCTGCACGACCTTGACGAAGTTGCCCGAGGCATTGTCGGGCGGAAGCAGAGAAAACCGCGCGCCGGTTCCGCCCGCCACGCTCTCGACCTTTCCTTCGATCTCCACGCCGGGAAAGGCATCGATACGCATGCGCGCGGCCTGGCCGGGGCGCAGGCGGCCCACCTGGGTTTCCTTGAAATTCGCGACGACGTAAGTGCGATCCGGCACCAGCTCGGCGAGCGGCTGGCCGATTTGAATCATCTGGCCTGACTGGACGGACAGTCTCGTCACCAGCCCGTCTTCCGAGGCCACCACCTTGGTGTAACCAAGTTGCAGCTTGGACAATTCCAAGGCTGCCTCGGCCACCTTGATGCGTGCGTGGGCCAGCTCGGCGTTGGCTTGCGCGGCGGCGATCTGCGCCGCGATGGGCGTGCTTTGATCCAGCCGGCCGCGCGCTTCGTCGACGCGCGTGCTGGCCAGACGGCGCATCTCCGCCGCAGCTTCTACCTGCGCCTGGGCTTGGGCCAGCGCCGCCTGGGAAGCGTCGTAGGCGACCTGGGCATTGTCCAGGCGTTCGCGCGGCAACGCATTGCCAGCCACGAGCTGCTTGGTTCGTTGCAAATCCAGCTCGCCCTTGTGCGCCTCGGCCTTCGAACGTTCGAGCCCGGCGCGCGCAGCCGCCAGTTGCGCCTCCGCGTTGGCCACGCCCATCGACGATCCGGAAAAACTTGCTCGCGCCGTCTGCAAACCACCCTTGGCGCTCGCATCGACGACGTGCACCTGGGCATCGGCCGCCGCGGCCTGGGCGCGCGCAGTTTCGAGCTCCGCCTCGGCCTGCTTGGTGCGCGCGGCGAAGTCCGCCTCGTCGATTTGGATAAGAACGTCGCCCTTCTTCACGCGCTGATTGTCTTCCACCAGGCGCTTGGCGATTTGGCCGTTCACCCGCGCGGCGATGGGGACGACGTCGGCTTCGACCTGCGCGTCGTCGGTGCTTTCCTGATTTGCGGTGACGAGCAGATACACCCCAGTGACGATTCCGAACAAAGCGACGAGGGCGCCAAGAATGAGAAATGGTTTCTTGTCGCGCCTGGGCGCTGGTGCCGCGCTTTCGAGCTTGGCGACAGGTGCTGCGTTTGCTTCCATGAGCTACTCCAAATGGATAGGCGCGGATGGCCTGCGGTTGCGAGCGATTCTGAGAAAATAGAGCAGAGGCAGAACGGTGAGAAAAACGATACCGGCCAGGTAAAACGTCCGCTCGAAGGCGAGCGTCATGCCCTGGCCGAAGACCAGGCCCGAGAGCGCCTTGAAGGCTCCGCTCTGCGCCGAGGCGCGATCGAGGCCGCGCGCGCCGAGGCCCGCCGCAATCTGACTGAGACGGGTCGCGACTTCGGGACGAAGCTGGGTGACGTGCACGCCGAGGCTGGCGCGGGCGACCGTGCCGTAGCGGGTGAGCAAGGTGGCGAAGATGGCGAGCCCGACCGATCCGCCGAGCTGACGAAACAGGGAATTGAGCCCGGCCGCATCGGCCAGGCGCTGCTTGGGAATGTAGGTCAGCGCCGCCGCGGCAAGCGGAATGAACAGGCACGAAAACCCGACGCCCTGGATGAGGGTGGCGAAAATGATCGAGCTGAGGCTGGTCTGCAGCGTGAAGGTGGCCATGGCGAAGGAGCCGAGCGACACACCAACTACGCCGCCGCCGACCAGCAAGCGCAGGGAAACGCGGCCGTAGAGCTTGCCCACGATGGGATTGACCACGAACATGATGGCCGCGCGCGGAAGTAACGCCAGCCCGGTGTCGAGCGCCGAATAGCCGAGCATTTCCTGCATGAAAACCGGCAGCAGGAAAAGGTTGGCCATCAGGATGGCAAATTGCACCGCGCCGATCAGCGTTGCGGACAGGAAGGTCTTTTCCTTGAACAGGCGCAGGTCGACGGCAGGCGATGCCGCCGTCAGCTCGCGGATCACGAACGCGATGAGGGTGATGATGCCGACGGCCAGGCAGGCACAGATCACCCGCGACTCGAACCAATCGTCGCGCGTGCCCTCCTCGAGCACGTACTGGACCATGGCCAGCCCGATGGCCAGCATGGCGATGCCGGCCCAGTCGATGTTCTTCTTTTCGCGTGCGGCCTGAACGCGGTTGGCGTGCAGGATTTCTTCGTCTTCATGGACGAAGGTCGTGACCATCAGGAAGCCCAGCGCGCCGACGGGCAGGTTGACGAAGAAGATCCACGGCCAATTGTAGTGGTCGATGATGAAGCCGCCCAAGGTCGGACCGACGGCCGGACCGAGCACGACCGCCATGCCGAACACCGCCATGGCCATGCCTTGCTCTTGGGGCGGGAAAGTCCGGCGCAAAATGGCCTGCTCGGTGGGCTGCAAGGCGCCGGCGCCCAATCCCTGCAGCACGCGAAAGAAAGCCAGCATGGGCAGCGTGCGCGCGGTACCACATAGAGCCGAGCCGACGAGAAACACCACGAGCGACGTCAGGTAGACGCGTTTCTGGCCGAACATGCGACTCAAGAACCCGGTCAGCGGCATCACGATGACGGTGGCCACCACGAAGCCGGTCGTGATCCAGGTGATCTCCTCCAGCGTCGCGCCCACCGAGCCGCGAATGTGCGGCAGGGCCACGTTGACGATGGACGCGTCGATGGTACCCATCAGGGTGCCGAAGGTCACCGACAGGGTCACCAGCCACTTGTTCACCTTGGGCCGAGGCGCAGTCATCGCTGCGGTCATCGACGTCCCCGCGCCGGGGCAATGCCCTGCCAAAGCCCCGCCACCAGGCGGCGGGCAAATGCGTCTGCCGACAACGAGCGATCCTTGGCCACGGTCTGCAGAAAACAGAAGTTCCACACCGCGCCCATGAACATGCGCGCCGCCATCGTTGGATCTCCGTCGACGCGGCCGAGAGCCTTTTCAGTTTCGAAGAAATTCGTCAGGCTGTCCAAGATTTCGCGCGGACGGTGGCACACCTTGCCACTGGTGGAGCTGTCGCGCTCGGACCAACGCAACATCAGCTTGGGCAAAAACCGGTTGAGGAAGCGGATGCTGTCGCGGGTGATGCGAATCAGATTTTGGCGCAGATCCCCCTTGCCCACGAATCGGTCCAGGGTCAGCACGGGCGGCAACGCCTCGTCCATGGCGGTGCGGAACAGCTCGTCCTTGGTCGGGAAGCGATTGAAGATGCTGCCCTCGGACACACCGGCGCGCCGGGCAATCTCGACCGTGCTGGCCTTGGTGAAGCCGTGGGCGAGAAACTCGGCCCGTGCGGCGTCGAGGATCTGCTGATTGGAGATTCTGGGCGTGCGTGCCATTTCTGAGTAGGGACTCAACTATGGGCAATGACAAACCGTTCGGCAAGGAGAAACGCCCTTCCGCCTCAGCGAAATACCTTTATGCTGGCGTGGCTCTTTCCCGGAGCGTCGTATGTTGACTCGCCCTCGCATCGCCCTCTGTTGTGCCGCCGCCGCGATGGCGGTCAGCCTGCCGACCTTGCGCAACGGGTTCGCCATCGACGACATCTATGTCTTCGTCGAACAGGCGGCAACCCACAGCCTGCGCAACATCCCCCAATTTTTTGCTGGCGGCTGGGGCATGGGGACCAGCAACGCCCAAGAACGGGCGCTCAATACCCGCTACTACCGGCCCATCCCGACGACGCTGGGCGCGCTCGAATACACGACCTTCGGTCTGCGACCGGTGGGCTTTCACGTGGTCAGTGTCCTCCTGCATACGACGACCGCCGCGTTGGTGGCATTGCTGCTTTGGCAACTGACCGCGGGCTCGGTCCTGGCCACGCTGCTAGGTGGCCTGCTGTTCGCGGTTCATCCCGTGCAAAGCGAGGCCTTTTGTGCCGCCTGCTATCAGACGACATTGCTCGCCGCTTTGTTCGGCACCGTCGCGCTGTTGGCGTTCGGGCGCATGCTCGAACGAGGACCGCGCTGGGGAACGCTGACTGCTCTTGGAACGAGCCTTCTTGCTGCTCTTCTTTGCAAGGAGGAAGCCTTTGCCATTCCGCTCTTCGCGGCGTCCTGGGCCGCCTTGCTCCGACCGGCCGGCTGGCGGCGCAAGTTAGGGATGGGCGCCATCCCCATGGGCTTCGCGGTGGGCGTGGTGCTGCTACTTCGCCATGCCTTCTTGGTTCCCTCCAAGATTACCTACTTCGCCGATGAGCCCGCGCGGGTTGTGCTGCTCACCATGGTGCGCGTGGCCGCGCTCTACCTAGAGCTCCTCATCACGCCGCTTCGCTTGTGCCCGTTTTACGATTGGTTCATCGTCGGCTACGAAACGGGCTTCTCTTTCGGCGTCCTGACCGGCGCGCTCATACTTTGCTTCGCCGTTGTTGCGTTCGTGGGGTGTGCGCGCTACTCGCCGGTCGTCGCGGTTGGGATCGCATGGATACTGCTCGGCCTGGCGCCTGTCAGTCAGGCCATTCCCATCATCGTCGTCGCTGCCGAGCGATTCCTCTATCTACCGATGCTCGGATGCGCGCTGGTGGTGGGTCTTTCGCTCGATCGAGGCCTGGCCCGTGCGCGCGCCGCCGGATGGATCAAGCTGCCGACCGTCGCGATCGCGGTGTTGCTGGGCGCGTGCGCCGCGCGCACGTTGGCGCGCGTGCCCGATTGGCGCAACGACGAGTCTTTGAACCTCGCCACGGCCGAGGCATTTCCCGAGACGCCGGCTCCATTTCTGAACTTGGCAACGTACTACGAACGCGTGGAAAGGAATCCGGCCAAGGCGCTTCAAGCGCTCGCCGAGGCGGACCGCCGCGTTCCCGGCTGGAAGCCCGCGCTGGATCGAGCCGCCAGGCTGAAAATGGAAGTCGCCCGCTAAGCGAACGGCTAAGCGCGGGTGGGTTGGGAACACATGGCCGGCTGAGACACGTCCTCGTTCATCGCAATTCGCCGCCAAGTCCATGGCATCGCAGGATCTGCTTCCCTCGATCCGAAAGTTGCGTGTTTACAACCAGGAGCACGGAATGAACGAGACTCGTTACAAGCGTCACGCAAGCCTGGCCTTTGGGGTACTGGCGGTTGCTTGGGTCGGGGCACCTGCACACGCCACAGCCGCCGACACAACACCTTCGACATCGCCGCCGCCTTCCCTCGCGGTGGTGGTCGGAATCAACCGAGGAGGTCCTGGTCAGAGCGAGCTTCGCTTTGCCGAGGACGATGCTCGCCACATGGCGGATCTCCTCTCCAGCCTCGGGCGCTACGAGCCTGGCAAGGTCGAGCTGCTGATTCGCCCCAGCCTCGGCGAAGTTCGCCGCGCACTTTCGGATCTCGCCATACGGGCCGCCGAGACGCGCCGACAAGGTGCCGAGTCCCAGGTGCTGTTCTACTATTCGGGGCACGCACGAGCCAGCGCGCTCAATCTGGGCGACGAAGAATTTCCGCTGCCCGATTTGCGCGCGCAGCTCTTGGCCATGCCGGCAGCGGTGACCATCGTGCTGCTCGACGCCTGCCAGAGCGGAGCGATCTCGCGCATCAAGGGCGCCGAGGCC
>Ga0182027_10004244_pt1 | contig 22309 bp, 17 predicted proteins | sample 712E1DmetaG_FD_121300 | JGI IMG/M metagenome (GOLD analysis project Ga0182027, IMG submission 121300) | Permafrost microbial communities from Stordalen Mire, Sweden - 712E1D metaG (Illumina Assembly) | ecosystem: Environmental > Terrestrial > Soil > Wetlands > Permafrost | place: Sweden... | reverse complement strand
ATCAACTATTACATTATCACGGTGGGTTTCGAGATAAATTTTATCAACTTTCAATTGCCGGGTAATTTCTGTCCAAACAGAATCCAGTTTTTTCAAATCCTTCATATCTCTTACTTCATAAGCGCGTACATAAATTGAAACGGCAAAGTTTTTGTAGTTGCCCGCCGAAACATTCATCTGATATACAAATGCAAGGGCAAATAAAACGGAAAGAATTCTCTTGTTCATAATGTCACTGTAGTTAGTTAATAATTTGTTGACCCGCTCTCTTTTATTGAACCAAATTTACTAAAACCCTCTCAAAAAAAAGAAGTTTTATATTGCCTTAATTGATATGTAAGAGGTTTTAAATATGTACAGAGTGGTATCTTTTACTCCGTTAAATGCTGTAAGAACTTCCTGGTAAGCAGGTTAGCTTGGAAAAAGATTATTCCAGTTACTTCCAGGACTTTTGGAAACATTAAAAAAGACGTGAAAACACTCCAAATGAAATCCCAATAAGAGATGTTACAATTCCGATATACCATATTCTTTTCCAGTGGGATAGAATAGCAACTGAGCAAAGCACTATTGAAACCTGTATTATTAGAGTTGCAATATCGCTGCGCTCGGTGATAGTAGTTTCATGTCTTGCTTCCTCTGTCAATTCCTCTGCTTTTTGTTTAATCTCTTTTAATTCTTCGCTATACTTTTTCTGAGCGCCGGTATTAATCTCTTTTGAAATCTCCGCTTCTTTTGTAATTGCTTTCATTAATTTAGTTTCTGTTTCGATAAGATGTTCTTTAATGCTTTTTGCCTGGTAGAACGCCCACTGATCGCTTGCCTGATTTGTTAATATAATCGCACTTGTTTTGGCATGATCACCTAAAGTTGAAAATATTGCTAAAACAACGGCAATTATTGCAATGCTTAAAGCGACTCTTTTTTCAAAAGGGTCTTTTGCTTCTGGCAACTCTTTTATCTCTTCCATTTTTCTCCTTTTAAAATATGAAATTATTTCAATTAGAATTTATAAAGAAACAACAGAATTGGCAAAACAAATTCAGCCATTGTTGATAAAGGAAAAGAGCTTTAGATTGAAATATATTGTAAAAAATAATTAATTTGTTTGGCAAATTGTAAATAAAACTAATACTATTCACAAATAGAATTGTAATGAAACAATTAACAGTAATTCTAATAATTAACCTTCGTTAAAACACTATATAAAAAATGTGAAAAATATGAAAAACAGATCTATCAAAATTCAATCTTATACCAAAAAATTAAACATATTAAATCATGGTTCATGGTACAAGATGTTATCCATCTTAATTGGATTAGCTGCAACCATCTGGTTTCTGATCCGTGTAATTCCCAAACCGTCGAGAGCTTCCTATCCATGTCAGAGGGCGGCATTTCCGGTAGCTTCAGGATTTGTAATATGGCTGATAGGTCTATTCACAATAAAACCATTGATGAATAAAATTGAAAAAACTTTCCCGCGCAGGTTGTGGCTCGGTTCTTTATTTGCAATGTTTATGATAACCGCATTTATTATTTGGACGCTTACTTCTTTTAGTACAGTAATAAATGCCGACTCAAAAAGTGTTGCTACAGGTTATAACTTTGTTCCGGCAAAATCCAATGATCCAAAAGGAACTGCCAAAGGAATCTTTCCGGGCAGAGTAGTATGGACTCACGATCCTAAAGCAACAAAATGGAAAGGGAATTGGAAATCGAATTCCGACCAATATTGGCTCGATGAAAATACCGATCAACAGAGAGTTGATGCAATGCTGACTGCCACTTTGACTAAAATAACCGGCAAACAAAGTGAGATAAGTGCATGGGAATCGATCTTTAAATATCACAATAAAAATAGCAGGGGACTGGAACAAAGAGGTTATAAAGAAGGCGAATCTATTGCTTTGAAAATTAATCTTAACAACTGCGACGTCCCCAACAAAACAATTAATTACAGCGATGCCTCGCCGCAATTAATATTGGCAATGGTTCGGCAATTGGTTTATAAAGCGCATGTTGCTCCTAAAGATATTTTAATTTATGATGTCCGGCGGTTCATTCCTTCCTACATTCTTACAAAAGTTTGGTATGAGTTTAGGGATATACGTTTTATTCAGGTGGATAAACCACAGGAATCTCAGGCTAAAAATTCCGGGTATGGAGATTATCATGGTCTGGAAGCAGCTGATTGGGTAGATGGAGTCAATTATTCTAAAGGTAAATTTGATAAAGCCCGGTTCATAGCCAAACAAGTTTACGATGCAACTTATATTATTAATATGGCTTTGCTGAAAGCACATTCTTTTCCCTACAATACAATGGAAGACGGTGATGAAGGACAAACAGGAATATCTATGTGCGGAAAAAATCATTTCGGTTCCATACAAGGAACTTGGGAATTGCATGGAGCAATTAACACCAACCAGGAAGCAGTTAAAAATGCCTATTCGCCTATGGTTGATCTGGCTGCTTCTCCTAATCTCGGAGCTAAAACAATTCTCTATGTGCTGGACGGTCTATATTGCGGAAGAAAGTGGAGAACCTACCCGGTTCATTTTCCAAATCCACCTTTTAATAATGAGGTGGAACCTTATGAAAATACAAGCTGGCCTGCAAGTATATTAGCTTCAATGGATGGTGTTGCGCTTGATTGCGTAGGACTTGACATTTATAACTCGCAAATAAAAAACAACAAAGATAGTGAAGGCCATTCCCGGATACTTCTTCGAGATAATGCCGGTGATTATTTGTTGGAAATGGCAATGGCAGACAATCCGCCTTCGGGTACTAAGTATATTCAAAATGGAAAACCGGTCAATAGTCTTGGCGTACAGGAACATTGGGATAGTGATATAACCCGGAAATATTCAAGAAATTTAGATCCCTTAAAAGGTAAAGGAATAGAACTCATTTATTTGCCGTTATAATTTTTTATTAGATAAATAAAATCCTAACGTATTAAGTGAAGATATCGCTTCGACTGATACAGATGAAGGATAATTAAAAACATTAAATTCTACTATAATGACTAAAAAAAATATTGTATATCTTATATTCTGCATATGTATAGTCTTCGACAGTTTTTTTACTGTTAATATAATATTTGCCCAAAGTGCAATGACTAATGTCTCAGCGCGTCATTGTTCTAACCTTAACGGGAAATGGCAGGTTATTATTGACCCGACCGGAATTGGAAATTGGCGACAGGTATGGAAGGAAAAGAAACCTGTGAAAAAGACCGATTTTGTTGAGTATTCGTTTGATGGGGGACCGCTGCTTGATGTGCCGGGAGATTTTAATTCTCAAAAACCGGAATTAACTTATTTCGAAGGAACTGTTTGGTATAAAAAAACAGTAAAATTCAGTATTGATAAAAATAAAAGGATTTTTCTCCATTTTGGGGCAGTAAATTATATATCCGATGTCTATCTGAACGGTAATCTAATAGGAAACCATGAAGGCGGATTTACTCCTTTTCAATTGGAGATTACTAATTTAATTAAAGAGGGTGAAAATACAATTATAGTAAAGGTAAATAATCAGCGGTTGAAAGATGGAATACCGGGGTTGGGTTATGACTGGTTTAATTACGGCGGTATTACAAGAGATGTAAACTTAATTGAAACTGCCAATTCATTCGTTGAAGATTACTTTATCCAATTGAAAAAACATTCGCTCAATGAAGTTAAAGGCTGGATTAAAATAAACGGGAATACTCTTTCACAAAAAATCAGCATAAAGATACCTGAGTTGGGAGTCGATTTTAAAACCGAATCAAATGACGGGGGATTGGCTGAAGTCAATTTCTCTTCAAAGTTTGAACTCTGGTCACCCGATAATCCCAAACTATATAAGGTATTTATTCAAAGTGAAACTGATACAATTGTTGACGATATCGGTTTCAGAAGTATAGAAACAAATGGAGCAAAAATATTATTAAACGGCAAACCAATCTTCTTAAAAGGGATCTGCATCCATGAGGAAAATCCTCTCAAGGGAGCAAGAGCTTTTTCAGAATCAGATTCCAAGTTACTATTAAACTGGGCCAAAGAATTAGGAAGCAACTTTGTACGGTTGGTTCATTATCCGCACAATGAGTATATGGTAAAACTCGCTGAAAAAATGGGGATCATGGTCTGGGATGAAATACCCGTCTACCAGAATATTGAATTCTCGGCTCCGGGAGTAACTGATAAAATTAATCTTATGATGAAAGAAATGATCCGAAGGGATAGGAACCGCTGCGGAGTTATTATATGGAGTTTATCGAATGAAACCTACGATTCGACACCCAATCGCAATGAAGCTTTAATTGAATTGTCAAATCAATGCAGACTTTTAGATTCAACCAGACTTATTACTTCTCCAATTTGTACTCAGGGATATGAAAATAACACTTTTAATGTGTGGGACAAACTTTACCGTTACTTCGATATAATGTCAATCAATGAATACCTAGGCTGGTACTCACCCTGGCAAGGAAAGCCTAAAGAAGTAAAGTGGAAATTAGTCTGCAATGATAAACCAATAGTAATATCAGAGTTTGGAGGCGAGGCTCTTTACGGCAGTAATTATGGACCGAAAGATGAAGCAGCGTATTGGAGTGAAGAATATCAGGAAAAGATTTATAAGGATCAAATCGAAATGTTCGGCACAACACCAAATTTGAGCGGGATTTGTCCATGGCTGTTAGCGGATTATCGTTCACTTGGGAGAATGCATCCTGTATTTCAGAAAGGATGGAATCGAAAAGGTCTAATATCCGATCGCGGCGAAAAAAAGAAAGCCTGGTATATTCTTCAATCCTATTACAAAAATATTAAAAACGATTAATGATTATAAGATAAAAAACTAATACAAACATTAAAGGAATACAATGAAGAAATTATTTTTAGTATTATTTCTTAGTGCAATTCTATCCGCGTCCGCTTTTGCAATTTCAGTGAAAAACAATCAGCATGAAGGGATGGTTCTAATTCATGCAATAAATCAAAGTTTTATGATTGGTATGGATACAACAGATTTGTATAAAGGAGAACCAAGAGGAGGTTGGGCATTTTATGTCGGGAAACATAATGTAAAATTTACTTACGATTTTTATATGGATTCAACTTTAGTGACTCAGGCAGATTATCTTAAACTTATGGGCAATAATCCTTCCGGAAAAAACACGGGAGATTTGCAATTGCCCGTTGAACAAATATCATGGTTTGATGCCATACTGTATTGTAATGCGCGCAGTAAAAGAGATAGGATGGATACGGTATATTCTTATACTTCTATTGTTCGAAAAGGCCAAACGGTCGTTAATATTGAAGGTCTTTCCTTCAACATCAAGAAAAATGGATATCGTTTACCCACTAATGCCGAATACGAATATGCCGAAAGGGCGAATACAACCGGAAGTTATTTCTTTGCCCCGGATGGTAAAGATGTGAATGAAAGAGGAAACGATTATGCCTGGTCAATCAATCTATCAGGATTTAAATATGAAAAAGGAGGAATTTTTACCACAATTGTAGCAAGTAAAAAACCAAATCCCTGGGGGCTTTACGATATTGTAGGAAATGTATTTGAATGGGTTAACGATTGGGATGCACCTTATGTTTTAATTACCGAAATAGATCCTATCGGCGCTGCTTCCGGACCTGAAGGGAAAAAAGTAGCAAAGGGGGGTTCGTATAGAACGGATATATCCGGTCATATGCGTATTGGTTATCATTATAAATGGACTCCGGAAAGTATTACAGGTGAAATTGGTTTTAGATGCGCGGCAACAAAAAGTTTGCATTAACAATTATTTTGAATAGGATGAAACCGGCATCCTTTTTTATGTATGTGCTAATAGGATACTGTCTATTACATGATTATCAATAGATAAGGATTTCAATAGTCACAATATCTATATCCGCGAATCATATTCTCTTTTTAGGAATTCCTTTAGCGTGACAATCTTTACATCCGACAGTATGAATGTCATACTGACTGTTCTTGTCATAAAACGTTGTATTCATTTTCGTCACGTCAAGACCGCAGTTTGAAATTGCAGGATGACAATATGTACAACTCTGTCGCGCTTCATTACTGTGATTCTGATGGCATGAAAGACAACTTAGCCCTTCATGAACACCCCGTGGAGTTCTATCGTCACTTGTTCCCGCCTGATGAAATGCATTAGATGCATGACATTGTACACAAATCCTTTGGCGGTAGTCATCAGAGACTTTGACTTTCCGTTCGCCTTCCCAAAGTTTCAATACCGGCAATTCGGAAGCCGCTCTGTGATTTTTCTCGTAACGATTATATAAAAATGCCGCTGAAGATTGCAGATATCTTTTATAAAAAATATCTTTTGGTTCGGAATAGTTTGCTCTGGTAGTTATGTCGCCCTTCATATGGATTTGGTGACAAGTCATACAGGGAATTACCGGCATCAATCCTTGTTCCGGATTAACAATTTTCCATGGGCCTTTAACATCGACTGGAGTAACCAGATTTGATATATTGCCTTCATAGAACATTCCATGGCAACGAAGGCAATCAGCATTAGGCTGCACTGCTTTATTATGTTTTTCATTCAGAAAGATTGCCGAGTATGTTGCTGAATGTCCTCCTGATAACCATTTTGCATACTCCTTTTCATGGCAACGCTTGCAATTATCTAAAATTGCAGTAATCTGAATTTCAGTAAGTTCTACAGCCTGTTTTTCATTCCCTCCAAAATGATGTACTATCATCATCCCTTTTTCTTTCAAACTATGAAACACATCGCTAAAGGCGGTACCATGGCATTCTTTGCAAAGCATTGATCGATGACTGCTTTCAGCTAATTTAGAGGCTGAGCTTTCAATTTCATGACACGATGCGCATGTACTCTGCGGTGATGCGATTTCCCAGTAGTAAATAAATCCTCCGAATACGACTAAAAGTGCTGCAGCCGTAAACAAGATTATCTTGTATAATTTCCGAATTTTACTCATATATATAGTCAGAGAGTTTTTTAATTTTCATATTTATGAACCGAACCGGTTTCCCTTTTGCCACTCCGAAGCGATGTGTCCGCTAACCCAATATCCAAGAGCCATAATGGTAAGTGCGGGATTGAACCCGCCATTATTTACATGAAGACTAGCATCGGCAACGAATATATTTGGAGTTTCATGTACCCGTCCAAATTTATCAACAACAGAATTCTTTGGGTCGTTGCCCATACGACAGGTTCCTGCCTGGTGTTGTCCTCCGCTCAAACCACTCCCGCCAATACCTTGCCAGGTATAAGAAGCTCCAGCTTCCTTCAAAATCATTTCAGCTTTGCCTGAAAGAAATTTACATCCTTCAACATCTTTCGGATGTCTATGCCCTGACAATCGGACAACAGGAATTCCCCAGTAATCTTTGACCGATGAGTCGACCCGGACACGTGAATCGAAAAATGGCATCTCCTGTATTGGACCAACTACCTGAGTATTTCTCTTAAAATATTTTCGCTGGAATTCCTTATGAGCCTTACCCCATGTTGGAACTCCCGGAGGCCGGACTCCGGTAAAAAAATATGGAAGCCGGGTAAATTCATTTGCGAGAATTCCACCACCGATGATACCATTATTATGATGACTGAAATCGCTGATTGCAATTGTTGCTCCCGGACCGATATCATCGAAGATATCAAACTCGAACAAACCGAAAGCGCCTGTGTATGCGTGTCCCTGTAAATTTCGTCCAACCCAATCATTTTGATTTCCAACGCCTGACGGAAAATATTTTGATTTCGAGTTGAGTAATAATCTAGGCGTTTCAGTAGCAGAAGCCGAAATGACTATTATATCAGCAGTTTGTACCTGAGCATGATTGTCCTTGTCAAAATATTTGACACCGGTAATCTTGCCTCTATCATCGATTACAAGTTCACTTACTATACAGTTTGTTCGGAGTTCACAATTACCGGTTGACAAAGCAGCAGGTATAACTGTATTGTGTGTCCCTGCCTTCGCATTAATAGGACAGGCAAAACCGCAGCAGGATCTCCTTCTGACACATGCAGCACGACCGTTTCGTGATATGGAGTTTCTCAACATCGGGATCGGGAAAGGATGAAGACCTAACCGTTTCATTGAAGACTCTAAGATCTTTGCTTCTTTGTTATATGAAAACGGCGGCATTGGATATGGTTTTTTCCGTGGAGCTGAAAAGGGATTTTGTAAAGCATCACCTGAAACACCAATTTCCCATTCTGCTTTTTCGTAACAATGTTCAATATCTTCATAGCTAATCGGCCAGTCTTCTAAAGTAGATCCTTCAACATGTCCGTAAGTCGTCTTCATTCGAAAATCTTCCTGCATGAAACGCCAGGCCATTGCACCATAACTTACTGTACCTGAACCAACGCAAGCTGCAACATTGTTATAGTCATTGTCGCTTGCAACTACAATCTTCGTAGAACCGTCATCATTGATAACAACTCTCCGGTACCTTTCGTCATCCGGGCCGCAAGCATTACCGAGAACAGTAGTTCGTTGAGATAAAAGTTCATCGGTGTCATGTGTATCAAAGGATACCCAATCTCCTCGCTCAATTAGAACAACGGACAATCCGGCTTCACTTAATTCTTTGGCTACTACTCCGCCTCCAGCACCGGCACCAACAATCACGGCGTTTATATGTTTGTTACTCATAAATTATATTCCTTGACGGTTTTCGCCAATGATCGGAGGTTCGTCAATGCCAATCATATTATAGCTAATGTAGTTTTTATTACCCCCATGCCGTGGACTTCCGTAATAACCCTGAAGGCAATGAGAACGTACCAGTTCAAAAAAATTAGTAGAGAATCCTTTACTCCAAACATCACCATCAAGCTCACCGGCTTCCATTTTATGCAGAACATCGGTTTGCTTATCCCACGAAAGGTTTTCAAATTTAGAATTGAATTTGTTCTCACATGTATTTTGAAGTGCTGCAAGTCCTTTGTGATAGGTTTCCTGAAATCTGTGATATGGCCCAATGAGTTGCAAATCCAGAAAATTGACAACTCCGGCCTCCCGGCCTCCGGGCCATTCATCTGTCGGGATAATTTGTTCGGAGATTGCTTCCACCAATTTGATTTCTTTCTCTGAAAAAAAAATGGTTTCTGTATGATGAGTTGTAGTGCACCCCTCAAAAAAGCTAAGACCGGCAGCAGCGGGTATTGATATAGCAACTGTACCTAAAGTTGTCATTTTAATAAAGTCCCTTCGAGAGAGCTTATTTCGTTCTTCCATATATGTTAATCGCCTAACCGTTGTTTAAATAAAAAGAAATTATCCTTAACAATACTCAATGAAGATACTTATATCTTATTTTAAGAGAGACTACTGAAAACCAAAAGAGTGTAGGGAGCATTTTAAGAAAAAATTATGCTTCATTAGATAACAATTACAACGCCTAAAAATAACTTTTTTAGGTCACTCAATTCAATTTGTTGAAAACTTAACACATCATAGAATTAATGTCAAGAGATTTACAAGAAATTGCCAAACATGCCGGCAAGGAATTGACCTTAAAACCGCTTCCGGCCTGTCTGCCGACCCGCTTCGCCTTATAGCGTTAGCGAGGCGAGCAAGGCAGGCGGATTAAAAAAAAGTCTCACTGATATTCTGAACTTTCGTCGGGTCAGTGAGACTTTTTAAAGAATTCCATATTTTATTTTATTCGGCAAAAGAATAAAACATACTTACATCACCCGCTCCTTCACGTAAAACTTCCGCTTCATCTTTACTCAAATCAACAATACTTGATGGTTTACTATTCAATGGACCGGAAGAAAGCATTAAATCAACTGATGAATTAAATATCGCCTGAATCTCTTCGGGATTATATAAAATTTCCCCTTTACGTTTTGTAACGCTTGTACTGATAATAGGGTTGCCAAGCTCTTTCGCGAGCATTAGTGCAATGTTGTTATTGGGAACACGGATACCTACCGTATCCCGCTTAGTCCAAAGTTTTTTAGGTACTTCTCTGGCAGCAGGTAAAACAAAAGTATATGGTCCGGGTAATAATTTCTTCATCGACTTGTATGCAAAATCCGAAACCTTCGCATACTTTGAAATATCTTTTAAATCAGGACAAATAAAACTGAATAACTTTGTCCCGGAATCATGTTTAATCGTATATACTCGGTCAAGCGCTTCCTTGTTGAAAATGTCACAACCGATTCCGTAAACAGTATCTGTCGGATAAATTATTACTCCGCCGCTTTTTAATATTTCAACCGCCTTATTTATAAACCGTAGCTGCGGTGTTACAGGATGAAGTTCGTAGAATTCCATAAACGGCTCCTTCTTAAAATTTGGTTAGAGTGATATTAAATAAACCATGAAGATACATTTGAAGTTCAGCATGAGGAATGCCAATTATAATTCCAGGTAAAGAAAACAAGTTAACAGTTAATAGTCAATAGAAAATTTTTGTTATTACAGCTATTTTTTACCAAATTCGCATAATGCTAAAATTAAAGAACATACCCCGCGCTGTTATTGTACTCGGATTGGTAAGTTTCTTTACTGATTTTGCCAGCGAAATGCTCTATCCTATAACTCCGATTTTTCTTACCGCAGTTCTCGGAGCTTCAATGTCTCTGGTCGGATTAATTGAAGGAATCGCCGAAGTAACCGCCGGATTTTTTAAAGGATATTTCGGAGCTCTTTCGGATAAAATCGGCAAGCGTTCAATTTTTATTGTGATTGGTTATGGACTCTCGGGACTTGTAAAATCACTCCCGGGATTTATTGCCTCTGTTCCTGTTGTAATTTTTTCACGGATCTCTGATAGAATTGGAAAGGGAATACGTACAGCCCCACGCGATGCACTGCTTGCCAATTATGCAAATGGAAACAGCGGCGCTGTTTTCGGATTTCATAGAGGGATGGATACTCTCGGCGCAGTCGCGGGACCATTGGCGGCAATTCTCCTTCTTCATTTTTTCCCGGGTAAATATTCCTGGATTTATCTGCTCGCAATTATCCCTTCATTATTCGCAATCGCTTTTACTCTTACTGTTAAAGACTCAAAGGGAATATCCAAAGCCCAACAGAAGAGAAACTATATGGAGTTTTTCAAAACCGCCCCCCGTGAATTTAAAATTCTACTTCTTATTATAACCCTCTTTTCAATGGTCAATAGCAGCGATGTATTCCTAATACTGAAATCAAAACAGGTCTCGCATTCCGATTATACAGCTCTGCTTGGATATGTATTCTATAATTTTATTTATGCGGTATCTTCTTATCCTATCGGAATCATTTCAGATAAACTTGGCAAACGAAATGTTTTTATTATCGGCTTGATTTTATTCTCAATAGTTTATTTCGGATTCGCTATAAATCATAATTATATATTGATATGGATTCTTTTTGCCGTTTATGGAATTTATGCTTCATCAACCGAAGGAGTTTCAAAAGCATGGGTTTCTGATCTAATATCCGACGAACACCGCGGTTCGGCAATTGGACTTTTAACAGCTTTTTCAAGTTTCGCAATAATGGCAGGCTCTTTTCTAACAGGAATTTTATGGGACCATTTCGGATCTCAAGTACCTTTCATGATCTCAGCAGTAGTTAGTTTTATTGTAGCTATTCTTCTTTTTGTTTTTAGAAAATAATCTCAACGTGACGAGTGACTAGTAACGAGTGACGAGAAAAATACTTGTCACGCGTTACTCGTCACGACTAATCCCTAACCCCCAATCCCTAATCCCTACAAATCTTTTTATTAGGAAACGATTTTACTATTTTTCACTCTTACTTATTCAAGATAAAAAATGACAAAGGATAAATTAGCCGTAGTTGCGGTTAGCGGGGGAATGGATAGTTGTGTTACAACAGCTCTTGCAAATCAGACTCACCGCTTGGCGCTTATACATTTTAATTATGGACAGCGGACTGAAACCAGGGAACTGAAAGCTTTTAATGATATTGCCGGTTTCTATAAAGCTGAAAAAAGACTGGTAATTAATTTTGTTCACTTTCATCAGATAGGCGGGTCATCTCTGACCGATGAATTAATTGAAGTTACAAAAGCCGATTTATCCAGCACAGAAATTCCAAGTTCTTATGTCCCGTTCCGGAATGCGAATATTTTAAGCGCATGCGTTAGCTGGGCTGAAGTTATCGGCGCCGATTCTATATTTGTCGGCGCAGTTTATGAAGACGCAAGCGGCTATCCCGACTGCCGTCCCCAATTCTTTGAAGCATTCGAAAAAATGGCTGACCTTGGTACCAAACCTGAAACCCAAATTAAAATTGTTACTCCGATAATTCATTTCTCCAAAGCTGAAATTGTAAAAAAAGGTATCGAATTAAAAGCTCCGCTTAACCTTACATGGTCATGTTATCAAAATGAGGATGAAGCTTGCGGAGTTTGCGACAGCTGCGCCTATCGCCTGAGAGGTTTCCAACAAGCGAAAATCGAAGACCTTATTTCATATAAGATTAAACCATTGTATATTTGATATACCATTATTTAAGAAAGTAGCATAAAAATGCAAAATGAACTGATTACGATTAAAGAAGCTAGTGAATGGGTGAGTCTCCAATTTAAGAAAAATGTTACACCATCGAATATTTCCTATTTGATAAACTATGGTCGGATTAAAAAATTTGCCGACAATGGAAATACACTTGTCAGCAAAGATGAATTAATTAATTATTATGATTCATACTATGGAAGCCGCCAGCTTAATTGGAAAGAAAAACTCGGCGATGATATTGATTGGCATTTATCTTTTGAACAATATAAAGAAGCTGAAACGACAAAACATGTTCACCGTCTCCATCCATATAAAGGTAAATTTATTCCCCAGCTTGTAGAATACTTTTTAGATGATCACATTGATGAATTTAAAAAGGAAGTTTACTTTAAGAATGGAGATATTGTATTAGATCCATTTTGTGGTAGTGGTACTACACTTGTACAGGCAAACGAATTAGGGATAAATTCAATTGGCATAGATATATCCACATTTAATTCATTGATGAGCAATGTTAAAGTAGGAAAGTATGATCTTGCGGATTTAAATATTGAATTAAGAAAAATTAATGAGTCATTGCGCCAATTTATATTTGATTCCAATACTGTAAAGTTCGAACAACGGCTTCTTGAAAAACTCTCCGGATTTAATAATGAGTTTTTCCCCTCTCCCGAATTCAAAGTGAAAGTTAAAGATAGAAAAATTGATGAAGTTAAATATGGCTCTGAAAAAGAAAAAGAGTTTTTACCGATATATAAAAAGTTAGTTAAAGAATATGAAATAGAATTACGACAAGAAAAGAATGATAGCTTTTTGGATAATTGGTTTCTAAAACATATTAGAACTGAGATTGATTTTGTATTCGATCTAATCAAAAAGATTAAAAACCCCAACACGAAAAAAGCTGCAAGTATAATACTAAGTCGTACAATTCGTTCATGCCGTGCAACAACACATTCTGATTTAGCAACTCTTCTTGAACCAATCACTACAACTTATTACTGCTCTAAACATGGAAAAATTTGTAAACCTCTCTTCTCTATTTTAAGCTGGTGGGAAAGATATTCAAAAGATACTTTGAGCCGGTTAGCGGAATTCAATTCATTGAGAACTGCCACTTATCAACATTGTTTTACGGAAGATAGTAGAACTATTGATTTGTTTTCTGTTATGGAAAAAACAAATCCTACATTTGCTAAACAACTTAGAGATAAAAAATTAAGCGGAATATTTTCGAGTCCTCCATATGTCGGTTTGATTGATTATCATGAGCAGCATGCTTATGCTTATGATTTGTTTGGGTTAGATAGGAAGGACAATTTAGAAATAGGCCCTTTATCAAAAGGACAAGGACGCGAAGCAAAGGAATCCTATGTTGAAGGAATTGCGGCAGTGTTAAATAATTGCAAAAGATTTTTTGCAGATGACTATAGTGTATTATTGGTCGCAAACGATAAATATAATATGTATCCAACCATTGCTGAAAAAGCTGGTATGAAAATTAACCAGCAATTCAAGAGACCTGTTTTAAATAGAACAGAGAAAGACAAAGGTGCATATTCGGAAAGTATCTTTCACTTAAAAAGGAGGGGGAATGGATATTATAACTAAGTATCTTCTCGATGATTTTTTGCAAAAAAATGAAATTGAAACAAAAGGTGAGTCCGAAGATTTCGAAAAGTTTTGTAATTATTCAATTATTTCTAAAGAGTATAATGAAGATTTTACTCTTGAAGATGTGTCTACGAATAAGAATCAAGGTGTTGATGCAATTGCAATTCTCGTTAATGGTCAATTGGTTTCGAGTGTTGAAGAAATTCAGGATTTGATGGAAATGAATAAATATCTCGATGTGATTTATGTTTTCATTCAATCAAAAACATCAAGCAAATTTGAGGGGACTGAAATAGGTAATTTTATATTTACTGTTAAAGACTTTTTCAAAATTAGTCCTGAATTACCAATGAACGATTCGGTAAAAAAGTATGCGGCATTAAAAGAATTCCTTTACCATAATTTTGCAAAAATGACAAAAGGAAACCCAACATGTAAATTATATTATGTAACTACTGGTAAATGGGTCGGAGACAAAAGTTTGCAAGCTGTAATAGACGGAAATATAAAAGAATTAGAAGAAACCCAATTATTTGATAAAGTAATATTTGAACCTTGTGATGCATCTTTAATCCAGAAGTATTATAGAAAGACAAGCGAGAAAGTAAGTGCAGAGTTTAACTTTGATAAATTTGTTACTCTTCCTAAAATCGAAGGGGTCCAAGAATCATATTTTGGAATAATCTCATTTAAGGAATTTAGAAGTATCATGATTGATGAAAACGATAAAATAAAAAACGTATTTTATGATAATGTTAGAGACTATTTAGGAGAGAATGAAGTTAATAGTAAGATCAATGATACATTACTGAATAAAAAATTTGATTTATTCACAGCATTAAATAATGGAATCACAATAGTTGCTGACGAGAAGTCTAATAAAGGTAATGACTTTTTTATTAGTAATTATCAAATAGTTAATGGTTGTCAAACAAGTCATGTTCTATATAAGAATAAAGATCTAGATGGAGTCGATTCCATAAATATTCCATTACGACTCATAATAACAAGTGATGAAAATATAAAAATACAAGTTACACTCGCAACTAATCGTCAGACATCAATAACCGAAGAACAGCTTGCAGCTTTTTCAGAATTTCAGAAGAACCTTGAACAATACTATTATGCGTCTAAGGACAATGCCAAATTATATTATGAAAGACGAACTGGTCAATTTAATACCGATACAAAAGTCGTCAAAACGCGGATTGTTACTATTAAAAATCAGATTAAGGTTTTTGCTTCTATGTTTCTTGATAAACCTCATCTTGTATCAGGGTATTATGGGAAAGTATATAAAAGTGTTGAAGAAAACATATTTATAAATGATCATAAGTATTCTCCCTATTACACTAGTGGTTTGGCAGCTTATATGCTTGAATATTGTTTTCGTACAAAATTGTTGGAGCCTAAGTACAAAAAAGCTCGCTATCATATTTTAATGCTTTTTAGAATGATTACTAATAGCAATCCATTACCAAAATTCTATTCTAGTGACATGGACAAGTATTGCTCAAGAATCATTAATACATTGTTGGATAATGATTCTTTATTGAATAGTTTTTCTAAAGTTACAAGCATAATAGATGCCAGTGGAATAGATATAAACAATCAAAAACTTCTTTATCAAAAATCAAGTACCGACACTTTAATTGAAAAATTCAAAGAACAATATTTAACAAAAGAATAAATTCTATGATAGACAAGACTAAACTCCTCGAAACATTTCCGAATCCAAATCCGGAAAGAAATTATACTATTATTCATACTGCGCCGGAGTTTACTTCCGTATGCCCTAAAACCGGTCAGCCGGATTACGCTACAATTATACTTGAGTATATTCCCGATAAAATTTGTGTGGAACTGAAAAGCTATAAATTTTATCTCCAGTCATACAGAAACGACGGGATTTATTTTGAAGCTGTAACAAATAAAATCGCTAATGATCTTATTAAAGTAATGAAGCCTCGCATATTGAACATCACTTCAAAATTCAATACTCGGGGAGGTATTTCTTCCGATATTATTGTAAATTATAAAAAGAAATAGTAACACAGTTACCCGGTGCCACAAGCATCAGGATAAATAAAATCGGAGACCACAAATCCCTGATCCCTAACCCCTGAAACGGAGTGATTATGTCAAAGAAAATAATTAAACGAAGCTGGGCGGAACCGTTCAAAATAAAAATGGTTGAACCTATTTCAATGACTACTAGGGAAGAACGCGAGAAAGCAGCGCTCGAAGCCGGTTATAATACTTTCCTGCTTAAATCTAAAGATGTATATATCGACCTGCTTACCGATAGCGGTACAAACGCGATGAGCGATTATCAATGGGCCGGTATGATGCTCGGCGATGAAGCTTATGCGGGCAGTAGAAATTTTTATAATCTCTGGGATAATGTTAAAAAATATTACGGTATGCCGTTTTTTGTCCCGACTCACCAGGGACGGGCTGCCGAACATTTGATCTCTAAAATTATGGTTAAACCCGGAGACTATATTCCGGGTAATATGTACTTTACTACAACACGGCTTCATCAGGAACTTGCGGGCGGGACTTTCATTGATGTTATTATAGACGAAGCTCATGAAGCTCAGAATACTCATCCCTTTAAAGGAAATATCGACTTAAATAAACTCGAAACGCTTATTAAAAAAGTCGGCGCAAAGAAAATCCCTTACGTCAGTATGGCCGGCCCTGTTAACATGGCTGGCGGTCAGCCCTTCTCGATGCAGAATTTGAAAGAGGTTTATTCTCTTACAAAAAAATACGGTGTTAAACTTTGGTTTGACGCTACACGCGCTACTGAAAATGCTTACTTTATTAAACTGCGCGAGAAAGGCTATGAAACAAAAACTATTGCCGCTATATTAAAAGAAATGTGCTCTTATTATGACGGTCTCTGGGTTAGCGCTAAAAAAGATTTAATGGTTAATATCGGCGGATTCCTCGCAACCCGGAATAAAAAAGTTTATGAAGAAGCTCGCAATATGGTTGTCGTTTATGAAGGTCTTCATACTTACGGAGGACTTGCGGGTAGAGATATGGAAGCGATGGCGCGCGGTCTTGAAGAGATGGTTTTGTTTGATAATGTTAAAGCAAGAATCGGCCAGGTCGAATATTGCGGCAGACAACTTGAGAAATATAAAGTGCCATTAGTTTATCCTTTCGGAGGTCATGCGATTTTTCTTGACGCTAAAAGATTTCTACCTCATCTGAAACAGGATCTTTTTCCGGCTCAATCTCTTGCTTCTGAAATTTATGTTGATAGCGGTGTTCGCGGAATGGAACGTGGAATAGTTTCTTCGGGACGGGATCCGGAAACAGGAAAGAACCGTTATCCGAAACTTGAACTTGTACGCCTAACTTTCCCGCGCCGGGTTTATACTCAGGCGCATATCGACGTAACAGTTGAATCGGTAGCGCAGGTATTTGAAGATAGAAAGAAGATTAAAGGATTGAAAATGGTTTATGAACCTAAGTATCTGAGATTCTTTCAGGCTAAGTTTAAAAAGATATAACCGCTTGAAAAGGATTTCAGTAAATGATATATCATAAGGAAATGAAGAAGGTATTATATAATTCAATTACTAAAATAATTCTCTAGAATATTTAATACCGGTCACAGATTATGAGTCTTTCCGAATTCTATGGAACACACTCATGTCTTTACGGTCAAGAACGACTTTGTAGCACAGGCTATTAGCCTGTGATTGATGTAAAATTAAACACAGACTAATAGTCTGTGCTACAGCTAATCTTTATATATGTTCTCAGCCAGATTCTCATTCCGTGACCTAAATAAACAAATTAATTGTTTATGATTTGTATTTAGTTGGACAAGATATTCCCGTATAACGTTAACAATATAAAGAGTAATATGGAACCCCTAAAACTAAAAGAACTATTTTATCAGGATCGCGACAGAATATTCAACGATGAAGAACTCTTAAAAGATCCATTTAAGTTTTGTGTTACTTGGAGCGTTCTTGTCGAAGAATATATTCTGAAAGTCCTTAAAGAAATGAAACTTGAATGCGCAGTTGCGTCGGTTGGCAGTTTCAGCAGACGGGAGCTTTCCCCTTATTCCGATATCGATTTGATGTTCATATTCGATAAGGTAGAGGGTAATGAGCAAACTATTAAAGATTCCGTCACTATGCTCTGGGATGCCGGTATTGAAGTTTCTCATACAGTCCGTGAATTTTCCGATATTGAAAAATTCCTTAATGAAGATCTGCACGCTTTCACTCAATTTTTTGAGACTCGATTTATAATCGGCAACGAAAAACTCTATTGGCGCTGGTCTAAAAAAGTATTTGAACATCTTAACGATACTTCTAAGACCAAATTGATTTATGATTTTTTTGAGGATACAAAGCTCCGTTATCAGAAATATGGGGAATCAGCAAAAGTCCTTGAGCCAAATATTAAATACACTGCAGGCGGTCTTCGTGATTTGCAGATAGTAGAATGGATATATGCTCAAAAAAATAATTTGATGCTAACCTCGCAGGAAGAAATTACCCAGACCCAGCATTTTCTTTCAATTATCAGGAAGGAACATATTTTAGTTCCCCGCGCTGCAGCAAGACTTCAGGAATCCTACCGTCATATTTTACATGCGCGAAATTATCTTCATCTGCTGAGTAAACATAAAAACGACCGGCTTGAATTTTCATATCAGGAGAAGATCGGTAATTTACTCGGATACAAGGGTGAAGGCTGGCAGATATATATGAGGAAATATTTTGATGCCGCTAATACTATTAAAAGATTTTCGCGTACAATGATGAAACGTTTTGAAGAAGAAATAACGCCGGCAATCAGCGATTATCTTTCAATTCAGCTTGACGATGATTATTCAATGAAGGGAGAGGAGATATCACTTTCGCGTGATGTGCATTTATCTATTCCCGCAATTATGCGGGCGTTTTATTACCGCTGTCTTTACGACGCCCATTTCGATGAAAATTTACGCTCCCAAATTATTGAAGCTGTGATTGATAATGAAGAGACACAAAATGTTGAACAACAGTCATCCGTATTTTTCCGTGAAATATTAAAAATGCCAAAGAATGTCGGCAAAACATTAACTATGATGAATGAACTAGGCGTGCTTGGAGCATTTCTGCCTGAATTCAAAGATATGGTTGGATATTTCCAGCCGGGTGTTTACCATTGTTACACTGCCGATGAACATACTCTTATCGCTCTTAACAATCTCGAAAAATTATTTGAAGATAATTCTGTTTTAGGAAAACTTATACGCGGTATAATTGAAAAGGATGTTCTTTATCTTTCGGTTATTTTTCATGATATTGCAAAACCAATCAGTGTTTCCGGTCATGAAATCATCGGAGGTGAAATTGCCAATTCAGTAATGGAGCGCCTTGGTTACGGCGCTAATGAAATCGCAATTGTCCGCTTTCTTGTTCGACATCATCTGACGATGGAACAGGTTGCTTTTCGCCGTAATATTAATGATCCTGCAACTCTTGATAATTTTGCTGTCATATTCCCTAATTCCGAATGGCTTGATCTGCTTTATCTTCTTACTTATGCCGATCTTTCCGCTGTTTCACAAGTTGTATGGACGCAATGGAAAAGTGCGCTTCTTGATGAACTTTATAGAAAAACCAAAACTATTCTGGACGAAAGAATATCTGCCAAGGAATTACTACAGTATAATATGAAAGAAATGATCCTTAAATCGGAAGCTAATAATGACGATACTTTAAAAGATCATATTGAATCTATTGATGATCTTGGATATATGCAACATTTTACTATGGATGAAATAAGCCGTCATATAAATGAAATTGAAAAAGGCACTCCGGTTTCTGTTATATTCAAACAGGGCGAAGTATTTACATCAGTAACAATAATTACAAGGGATTCCGAAGCTCTGCTTTCCCGGTTGTGCGGCGCACTTGCTATCAATGATTTGAATATTCATGATGCAAAGATTTTTACCAGAAAAGACGGAATTGTAATTGACAGTTTTAATGTTTCTGACTTCAGAACCGGCGGAGTTGTTGATGATTCACGTTATCCTAAAATTATAAGTGATCTAAATCTTACAATTGAAAACCAGCTTCAAATCACTAAAGAATTCAGCCAGATTAAATCCAAATGGTGGAGAATTGAGAATAAACTCTTTAAAAGAAAAGGTAAGATTAAAATTGAATTCGAGAAACATGATAATTATACAATCATAGATGTTTATTCACCGGATAGGCTTGGACTTCTTTATCAGATCACGAAAAAAATAAACGAACTCGGTCTGTCAATTTATGTAGCAAAAATCAGTACCAAAGCTGATGATATAGTCGACTCGTTCTATATACTCGACAAGAACAGGAAAAAGATTTCTTCGGAATCTTATGAACTGATTACCCAGGAGTTAACTCAATCAATTGAAGAAATGTTATAGGTGATAAATTGAATTTTATGAACAGAACAAACCCGATAGGAATTTTTGATTCGGGCATAGGCGGACTTACAGTCTTAAAAGCCGTTTCAAGGTTAATGCCCAATGAAAATATTGTGTACTTTGGAGATACGGCACGCGTACCTTATGGTTCGAAATCAAACGATACTGTCATCGAGTATTCATTACAGGCTGCTAATTTCCTATTAAGGAAAAATATTAAACTTCTTGTAGTCGCATGCAACACTGCTTCGTCCATAGCATTGAAAGAACTGAAAAGATTTTTGACTATTCCGGTAATTGGTATGATTGAACCCGGAGCTAAAACTGCTTTAATGGAATCAAAGAATGGAATTATTGGTGTTATAGGTACAAGAACTACTATAAATAACAAAGCATATTCAAATGAATTAAAAAAACTGAATCCAAAAGTAAAGGTATATGAGAAAGCTTGTCCGCTATTTGTCCCGCTTGCCGAAGAGGGCTGGCTTAATCATAAGGTAACACAGTTAGTCGCAAAAGAATATTTATCCGAACTCCGCGAAAAGAAAATCGATAGTCTTGTTTTGGGATGCACGCATTATCCCATTCTTATTGATATAATTCAAAAAGTTATTGGAAAAAATGTTAAGCTTATTGATTCCGGAACGCCGGCTGCCGGATTAGTTGAAAATTATTTAAATGGAAGACAGCTTAGAAATCAATCTGTTCATCAAGGCAATAGTGAATTTTATGTCAGTGATGTTCCGGCAAAATTTCGTGAAGTTGCGGAAATATTCTTAGGAAAGAAAATAGTACATATGCATAAGGTTGAATTAGAAGAGCTGACAAACGAATAAAGTTATGAGCGACAAAATTGTTGAATTGTTGAATCGAATGCTCAATATGAAATTCATTTCAACAGTTCAACTCTTCACAGAAAAAAAACTATTCACAATTCACTATTTACTCTTCACCCTTAAATACTAATCCCTAACCCCTAATCCCTCATAACTGACTTTTATACATATAAATCCCTGCTATAGTCTTTGCATCAACAATTTCACCCGTGCGGATTTTTTCTTCAGCTTCACTTAACGACAATTCTATAATTTCCATTTCTTCTTCGCCTTCTTCACGCGCATGATTACCCGGGGTCAGATTCTCTGCTAAAAAAATATGCAGCACTTCGTTGCAGAAACCGGGAGAAGAATAAATTTTACCTATTTTTTTAATGTTATCGGAAGTATAACCTGTTTCTTCGGTCAATTCTCTCCTAGCGCAATTCAAAGGATCTTCACCTTTATCAAGTTTACCGGCTGGTAATTCTATTATTATTGTATTGAATGGATACCTGTATTGTTTTACAAAAATAATTTTACCATCTGAAGTAATGGGAATTACAACTCCTCCGCCCGGATGCAATACTACTTCACGTCTTCCGTTATTACCGGTTTTGTTGTACTCTATTTGATCAAGTTTTATATCAAATACCTTTCCCTGAAAAACTATTTCAGATTTTGTGACTTTGAAATTCATTATAGCCTCATAAGATTAATTCAAAAATATGAAAAAGAAAGGAATTGATAAGTAGAATAAACGCAGGATGCATTTAAGCAAATGTGTAATGCTTCGCAGTTAGTCCGGCTGGTTTCTCATTAAAACATTTATGTTACAAAACCTTTTTATAACATCTTCTTCTTTTATGCTGGCGTGAATCGAAAAATCTCCATTGTGCCTGGATTTTTGAATTCCCTTCCAACTCT
>Ga0182027_10004243_pt1 | contig 22310 bp, 12 predicted proteins | sample 712E1DmetaG_FD_121300 | JGI IMG/M metagenome (GOLD analysis project Ga0182027, IMG submission 121300) | Permafrost microbial communities from Stordalen Mire, Sweden - 712E1D metaG (Illumina Assembly) | ecosystem: Environmental > Terrestrial > Soil > Wetlands > Permafrost | place: Sweden... | reverse complement strand
TCGACGGACAAAAAGTGTGAAAACATTACACCCCCGCCGACCACGAAAACTTTTTTGATATTCACATCACCGAGAAAAGTGAGCGACGGATCGAAAAATGGGGGCATTTCGCTTTCTTGCGTTAATAAAGCATGCAAATGGACCATATCGTAGAGCGTTACGTTCGCGTGCAGGCCGGCTACCCGGATAAACGTTTGGTCAAGGGTGGTGACGAGATACGGAGGATAGGTACCGCTGCGAATCAGATACTCACCCAAATTCCGGCAACAGGAATCGTATTGAAAAGGGAAATAGCCGACCTCCAATCCCAATTTAACCTTGTTCCATCGATTATAGGAAAAAACCCCCTCTACGACACTCGGGTACACGGTGAAATAAGGCGTTAGAGGATCGGTGCCATTTGGTTGTCGAAATTCAACTGGATATTCATCGTACCACATGCGTCCTGTGACACCGACTGACGCACGAAAGTATTCATTACACACATATTTTCCGGTAAGATTGACCTGCTGCCGCATGAGCCACTGGCGCGGGACGTCAAGTCCAACGGTCGGGGTCAGGCTGGAATAATTCATATTGTATATTTGCCCCGTTTCACTACTCCCCCATCCGGTAAGGACTATTTTTCCCGGGTCAGTGCCCGTGTCACCGGGAAAGGGTTGCGCCATCACCTGCGTCGTTAACGCAATGAAAAGACCAATGCACATACAAACATAGTTTTTTAAACAAAATTTATTCCGTCCCATACATGTTCCTTTGCCGTTGGTTAAAAGATCGATTGAGAAGGTCCGTTAAAGACCTTCTCAACACAAACGTGGATACGTTTATCGCAGGGTGATTTTTTTAACACATGAACCTGCCCGTTGATTGATTTCAACCATGTAGGTTCCCCGCTTCAGCTTCAACGAAGAAATAAAAACCGAGCGCTGATTGAGATATTTGGCAGTAAAACAGCGTTGACCGCTTAGTGTGTAAATGGATACCAAGAAATCGGCATTTGTTCCCATGTCAATTGAAAATCTCCCCCGATCGGCCCGTACGGAGATCGCGCTATTTCGAACCGGTTGGGTAGCGGCGTTCCCGATCACGGTGGGGCTTTGTCCGAAGGCGACGGTCATGGGCGTTCTGGCGCCCGCGGCCGGCGTCAGGACAACGCTGAAAAAATTATTGGCAAAAGTTACCGCGCCCAAGGTGGCATTATTGGAACACACCGCGACAGGCTTTGTCGTTGCGTATCCGCTTAACGTTACGGTAGCCTCCTGCGGTTCGAGATCGACCGTCGCCGACACTTGCGTCGCGGAATGAACGAGCGATGTTATTCTCTGTCTGCCGCATGAAATGTATTTGCTTAAATCTCCGAGAAAGGCTATCCCGGAGGCGCCGACCGGCGCCACCACCCAGTAATGAAAGGCATTGGTCCCTGCGGCGCAGGTGGCGGTAAGGCTGCTGCCTGCCGCAACGAATTGACCTGTTTTAGAAAACCAGTTATAGGCGTACATGCCGTTCGCGGACGCGGGAAATCCTTCCGCGGCGGGGCTGAAAGAATATGAGGTTGCTGCAGCTCCCGGCGCCCATACATAATAGGTCTTGAAATTGTTTCCATGGTCGGTATAGGAAAAGGTAACCGGGTTGGCGGCCTTAGATTGGGCAAAAGCGATATACGTCGCCTCGGTGGGAAGCGCCGGTACGTCGCACTTGATGAGGGCACCGTCGCGCCTGGTCGCGGGAAGAATATTAGCCGGCACTTCTGCCCCGATCTGGTCGGATGGCCCGAAAATACCTCCCGAAAGGACGCACGAAATAATGCACCCGGTCAGGCCATTGGTACTTTTAAAATTATCAGTCCACGGAAACATCCCCATTGACCATGCAAAACGGCTGGTAAAAATATGGTCGATCCAATAGGCCTGCTGGTATCCGTCATTTGTTGAGCGAATGGTCGTTAGAGTGGGATATTTTGCCGCCTGCTGGAAATACATTGGCAACTCCATGCAATACTGCTGGGTCAAATTCAGTTGGGAGCAGACTTTGGCCGTATTTCCCATGGCTGAATCAAGGTCGCCAATATGCTGCGCAACAAGCGCATTTTGATTGAGCCAATCTTGCTCGAAACACATGGTACCGCTGTCGGCGATGGGAGTAATAATGCTTTTCCAGGCGGCGTATTGAAGAGGAATGCCGCCGGACAGGCCGTAGGTACTGTAGATCGGTGAGCATGGCGATTGGTACCAGCGGTGGTGCGCTAAGAAAGGCACGCCGATCTTCTTGTACGCCCCATAAAACCCGTCAGGAAAAACCGCCGAAACGGCCTGCCACAAATAAATGCCGTTGGACACCTCGTTCCATCCCTGGTCGCAACCCTTTTTGTACCACCAACTGTCAAGATCTAGGTATTTAATCGGGATATTGAGGGTATCGTAATGAAGCTTGACAGCCACCATTTCGGCCTCATAGTTCGCGAATTGAGGACTGATCGTGTAGTAATAATAGGCGTAATGATCCGTCCAATATCCTAGTGAGCTCAACGGCAACGAACTCTGATTGCTCGGCAAAGGTTTCCCGTAATACCCCCGCAACCCCTGTCCCCATATATCGCACGTATTATTGATCCCGTTTCCAACGGCTAAAATGCATTGGTGGTTCCATCCCGCCGGGAGCGGAGCGGCCCACGATTGAATACTGCTGCTCAGGCCAGCGGATGAATACGAATTGGATACTTCCCAGAAGTGATCAGCCGCGGAAAAAACGAATGTCTGACTCTGGGCATTGAAGGATACCAATGCGGCATCGGCTCCGATGGTTGAAAGCGTAAATGTCGGAGTAGCAAAAACAATGTGCTGCTGTCCCATATAGAGCATGTTTGTCGTTGGATAGGTAGTTAAGTTCGGGAAACTCAACCCGAGGCTCGTCATCTGGGCGAGCGTCTTCATGCTGAACATGACCACTGGAATCGATTGATATAAGCGTATGGTCCCCTGCAACGGTCCGGTGCCGGTGAGATTGAAGGTGATTCCGGTATACGCCCCAATATTGTCGGAAGAGTCTACCTGCAGGATGTTCGTCAGCGTTTTTGCAAGGGTCCCGCTGAAGGTCCATGCCGGGGCGGTGGTGGTAATCGAATATGCTCCAGTCGCATCAACGCTCAACGATATGCCGGTTGCGGATTGCGTGACTGTCAACGCATAACCAATCGAGCTGAAGAGCAAAACCAAGCACCCAAATACATGAAGAAAAAAATTGGTTCTTTGGTGATTCATGCAAACGACCTCCTGTTTTCACAACATCTGTAATAGTGCACTAGTACAATTAATATTAACAATATTGCTTAATATAATCATAAATTTAAAACTTTTGCAACTTTTTTAATAATTGGTAATAAATTTTCGTTCAATCCACTCTGACTTATGAATTCTGGTTATTGATCAAAAAAACGCAGCAGGTGCGTTCCTTGAACGTTTCCGATAAGTTCATTTAAGTCAATACCCTTCTTTGCCGGAACCCCGTGTAACAATATTCCTTCCCGATGTTTTTTCGTAAGCGGGAACGCATGCGTGGTTACTTGAATGACCCTGTCCATTCGCCGGTCATGCATGGCGATTTCCATGATTTCCCTGCGCGCGGCATTGAGTCTCTCCTGCACGGCCTGATATCCGGCCTCCGACAAACTTAGGGTAAGCGTGGAGAAATTCCTGTCGGACTCCTCAAAACGGTCCAGGGAGTCTTTGGCGAGGTCCATTATTGATTTCTGGTAGTTAACTACGGCAAAATCGTCAACGGCGCCCCCCGCGGTGGCCGGCCCGTCGGTCACCTCGTAGTACCCGTCGTCGAATTTCCGGATCAGGGACAGTTTTTCCAGCAGCCCGATGGCTTTTCGCGCCTGGCCGGGGGTGATCGCGGGGACCAGTTCGGCTGCAAGTTTTTTATAATCACCGGAGAATGGATAATAGGAAAGCAGCGACAGCACGGCCGAATAATACCAGGTGGAGTAAAACGCGTATTTGTCGGGCCCCGCGTGCCGTATCTTGGTTTTAAACCTTTTCGTCAGGTATCGAAACAATACATTCTTCTGCTTATTTGTTTTTGCCTGGTTATACCGAACGAGGATTTCAAAATATTCCCGTTCTTTTCTCTTAAATCCCATCGCCTCCCCGAATGCCCGTATTTTTTTCGCGGGTATTTTGCTTTTCCCGTAAATAATCTGGGTCATGAAACCCTTGGAGGTAAAACCCACCCGCCTGCCGATCTCTCCATAGGTAAGTTTATGGCCGTTGGAACAACGGGCTTCCATAATATCTCTCAACAATACTTTATAATCGGAATAGGTGTAAATTAATTCCATATTCATTTTATGCCTCCCGAGAAACGCCGGTCTGAAGCCTTAGGCGATGGTGCTTTACTCAACATTCAAACGGCCGGAAAAAATCTGTTTACCGAATCGCAGGGAAACGCAATAAACCCCCGGTCTTGCTTTTACACGATCGAGATCAACGTTGATGTCCTGGTTTTTGCCGTTCGATGGGCCGTTAAACAGACTGGCAATCAGACGGCCCTTCATGTCGTATAATCCGATGGAGAGCCGGGCCGCGCCGTTTGCGGCGTCAGCCGGAACAATGAAAGTCTTCTTTGCCGTCATTGCGGAGCCTTTTGCGATAATGGATATTGATCGCGTATCGCCGACGGACCGATACCCGTTCGGAAGGTTCGGCGTTCCGCCGTCGAAACTTACGCCGTCGAATGGGATAACGATGACCTTGCTGCCATGGTTATCGTTTCCCATATCCACCGATTTATCAACGTCGATGACCGCGAAGGTAAAATACGTGACATGGCCATTTTCAATAAGAACGTTGGGGCGCTCCATGTCGTACCAGTGGTTTACGGTCCCGTCCGTATAGCGCACCATGTTTGAAGTCGGATCGCAGGCCAATCCCATGTTCTTCCAGTTATTAACGCCGTCGGCCGATACCAAGTGGAGCGATTTGCGGGCGGTAAACCAATTGGCCACGATATGATACTGGCCCCCGCTGTACCAGATCACCGGATCTTCGTTGGAGCCGTCATACGCCTGCGGAAAAACACTGTTGCCTTGGACCTTGTAGGACCCTGTAAGTCCGCTGGTGCTGATCATTATGATGCCGTGCTTCGATACCATGAGAAAGCTGCCGTCAGGACGCTCGAGAAAACTCAGGTTCTTCGTCGCCGGAGCGCTGAAGCCGTTTGCGTCGATTTTTATCGACCCTTGATAGGCCCACGGTCCGTCAAGCGACGCGGAAGTAAAAAAATCGCCGGGTCGAGTATCGCTGACTAAAACGGCATACGTTCCGTCAAGAAGCTGAAGCGCCGTTACATTATGACCTTTGCCGTTTTCATTGTCAGGCCAGCAAACACCCTTGTCGACATAAGGCCCGGCGGGATTGTCGCTGACCGCGTGTACGGCCACCGAACCGCCCCAGCCGCTCATGCCGTTGCTCTGCGGCCAGCGGCTGGCGAACATGTGGTATTTGCCGTCGGGCCCTTTGATAATTTTACCGTCCCAATACTGCCACTGTTTCCCGGTCGTGTCTTCGAGGCCGTTATGAATGTCGCGGGGGCCGACCGCGGCCGCGCCCCATGCGGTCGTAGACAATTTATCATAAATGGGCGTGGGCTGGAAATAATCGATGAGCGTTTTAACGGAGTCGGCCGATGCCGCGTTTATAGGGAGCATCGCAGCAAAAATGAAAGTAAATGTTTGTGCAAGCCTCATTTGACTGGGGGATTGTTTTTGCATAACGCTCATGCCTTTCTGTTATAGTGTACTATTACGGTATCACGTTCTTATAATCGCTACAGTTCAAAACGCCGGCAATTTTTACTTAAATACCGTCAATTTATCATCCGATCGCTGGTTCATGTAACACAATTTGACGAAGTCCGCCGATAGCGGAACGGACATGATTCTTACTTCGTCAATTGATCCGTTGAAATGCAGTCCGCCGCCGATAAGGCTGCCTATGGTCACGTCGCTGCCGGAATCGCGAGCGTTGCCCGGATTGCTGTCACCATAGAAGATGCCTGTGCTGTCGGTGCACAGGCCATCGATATAGAGGTAGGCGCTCGTCCCGTTTCGCACGGCAACGACATGTTTCCATGCGGACAGCGTTATCGGCGAAAGTCTTCGATCGAGCCCTTTTACAGGGGTCATGACGTATTCTTCAAAGGAAAACATGGCTGGCGGGCTGCTCATGGAGCCCTTGGCCCTCAGGGAATACTGCAATCCGCCTTTTCCGACAAGGTGTTGGTCGCCCGTGAAAAGAGAGTCCACGCTGACCCATGCGGCAATGGTATAGGCGCCGTATTGGGGAAAGCTCAGTTTGCTTTTCGCGGTCCCCGTCAACTGAATGTTCCCCGAACTTCCCGTGAAATTGCAGGCGCTCCCGATGGGCCCGGCGGCGGAACCGGCCGTCGCTCCGCCGGAGAGGACGCCATCGTAATGGTTTGCCGTTGCGTCCGCCGTTTTTCCGCCGGCCGATCGGTCCATGTGCAATACCGCCTGAAAACCCTCAGCCGTATCGAACACGGCGGCACCGTTGGATGCCGAGGCCGCGAAGGTCCCTGAGCCCGTCGAAGGGGTCGAGGCACCCCAGTAGATAATGATAAACTGCGTGCTGTCGTTTCCCTTCACTGTATCGACCTTCACCCATATCTCGGCCATTTGCGAAGCCGGGTCAAAGCGCTCGATTTCGTAGGGCAGCGGTGAATTGTCCGATTTTGTAAATCTAATGTCGCCGCCGCCCGTCTGGGCCTGCGTAAAATCGAAGTTGCCGTGCGTCAACCTGACAAGCACGGGAAAACCGGTCACAGAGTCTGCCACGCCGGCCCCGGATGAGGTCGTATTCAGGAAAATGGACCGGGCATAGCGCCAGGAAGGGTTGAGTATCGTCGCCGTATCACCGGATAAAACGCGCACGTTGTATCGAATAACGGAAGACGGCGAATCGTTTGCAGGGGCATAGTTGACGGAAGGAAGAACCCCCGCAGGAACGGAGTCAAGGATTATGGAATCGCCGGTCCCGCGCGCGCGCGACACGACGCCGGAACCGGGAACATACGCATAGGCGTTTCCGGTATTCGCGCCGGCGGGAAGCATGACCTTGATCGCTCCGGGGGCTGATAAGATCGCGATTGAAACACGCGTCGTGTCGCCGGTAACGGATATACCGGTGACCAGTAATCTTGACATTTTAGTAAGATTTAAGGCCTGAATATTGTAGGCGCCTGTTTTGGCGACGGTAAGGCGGTATTCGCCAAGCCCGTCGGTTGTATCGACCATGGAAGCGGCAAGCGGCCCGTCCGTTACCGGATTATACGAACCGGGCAGCATTGTGACCCGCGTGTTCGGCGCCGGAACCCCATTCGCGTCGGTAATCGAACCCGTCACTTTAAAATCCGGGTTGTCCGATCCGCCCGCCAGCGGCGGCACGGCGCATCGCATGAAAAAAACCGTTGCGATAATCGCAAGGATTGGCCAATGCAAGAGGTTCATGAGTGCCCGCCCCTGGAAAAGACCTTCTTGTTCCGGATCGTATTTGACACGGGAAAAACCTGCAAAACAACTTCGTATACTTCGTCGGGCGTTTGATCTTCAGCCACAAGCGACAGGATTTTTTCGCGGGTGTCGTCCAATAGTTCCCGAACTTCCCGGTAAAGTCCCCTGCTCATGGTTACGGTGGAATATGCCGCGTATTTTTCACTGGACGCAACGGTATCGATGGTCTCGATCCCTTTAAGCAATACATCGCGGCGCGCCTTCTTTTTAATGAATTCCGGGACCTTTTCCGAGGTGACGAATTCGTTGCTTAAGGAATAGTCGCCGTTTTCATCTTTCCTTATCATGCCGGTGCTCAATAGAAGCTCAACCGCTTCCTTCGATTCCGAAGGAGTAATCGGCGGACGCACCAGTTTAGCCAACATCGAATAATCTTCGTTCCACCGCGCAAGCGTTACGAGCTCGCGGACAACCGGATAATACCATTTTTCATAAAAGAAGAACTGGTCTTTATGCAGTTGATAAAACTCCGTTTTTTTTCCTATTTTTTTTACCCTCTTGAAATAGTGTTCTTTATCGTCAAGGGTCACCACCTGGTTCAAATAAACGAGGTTCTCGAAATAAGTCCCTGGTTTGCCTTTTAATCCTAATCCCTTAATGATTTTTTGAATGGAATCAATTGATAAATTTCTTTTGCCCTGAATTACCAGCGTGCAAAAATTATGAGCGTTAAAACCCGCTTTCTTCGCAAAATACCTCTGCGAGAAAGACTGCTTTTCCAGTTTTTTCGCGTCAAAATAATCCTTGAGAAACAGGCGATAATTGTCATATTCAAAAATCATTTGCAGGATTTGTTTTGAACTCAATGCGGTCATTTTTTCATCTTACTGTTAATGATATTATTGGTTCGACAATGGTAATATAGCCTAAAAATCGATTTGCCGCAAATTTTCTTTCAAAATAATGTAAACAATAGTTTACATTGAATTTAATGAAATAATATCTTATTTAGTTTGAATTCAATTAGTTAAGATAATCAAAATAAAGCATAGTAATTAATTTATAGAATTACTTAGTTTACACTATACATATGAAGAAACATGAATTAATAGAATAAAACGTTTAGGTTCTGTAGGCGAATTATGTACGCATCCGGCCTAGATAATTACCCGTACAGAACTTTATCCACCTTGTGGGTTAGTCAGGGATCTTTAATGCGATTTTTTATGAGCGCTTGCTATCCGGGATTGAAAAAACGAAGCAGGCATATTCCTTTAACGCTTCCGATGAATTCTTTTAAGTCAATGCTCTTTCCGACCGGGACGCGGCATAACAACTTTCCCTGGGTAGTGTAGACCCCGCACCATTTAAAGCCCTTCCTGATTCCGTCCGGTACAATAAAACGGTTTGCCGTCGCCGTAAACGTCACGTTCAATCCTTCATTGCGCGCGCCGGTGCGATTATCGCCAAGGGTAACGGCGCTCGTCGGCGAAAGTGTCGGCCATCCGCCGGCCGTCCAAAACAAAGGCCTGATAATCAGTTTCGATTGTCCGTTCGCGTTCGCGTCATACGAATGACAGTCAAGGAAAACGGTATCGTGATCGGTGAAGAGGCTCTGTCCGCCCGGACCCTTCCAGCGCGTGTCGCCCGACCACAAAAGCGTTCCGCCGCCCGAGGCCATGGCGACTCCGCTCTGGTCGGAATAGGGGCCGGTCACCGTTGTTGAGCGGCCGAAGCGGATATTGTAGGTGCTGTTGACCCCCTGGCAGCAAACGTCCCACGAAACGAACAGATAATAATACGTTGCCCGTTTGATGATAAACGGCGCCTCGATGGCGGTGGTCCCGCCGGTGCGCGCGGCGAGCGAGGTCAATGCCGGGGAACTTGATGCCGGTTTTCCGGTAAGGGTGTCAAGCTGCACGAGTTTGATGCCGCTCCAGAATGACCCGAAAACAAGCCACAGCGCCCCATCGGAATCCTGAAAAGCGCTGGGATCGATGCAATTATAATTATTGCCGCTTATCGACCGGATGACCATGCCCTGGTCTTTCCATTGCGCGGGATTAAGCGTTGGGCTCGTGGCAAGCCCGATGGCGGACGTGTTGCTGCCGAACGTTGAGACCGCATAGTAAAGCCAATATTTTCCACCGCGATAGGAAATATCGGGCGCCCAGACGTCCGTGTCGTTATTGTTCGGCACGTACGTCTTGAACCAGCCGGGGCTGGAAATAGTTGGGCCCGCTTCGGTCCAGGTTATTCTGTCCGGGGAGGTTTTGTGGGGTATGAGATTGCCGGTATAAAAAACATAATAGGTGTTGCCTTCCTTGATAATACCGGAAGGATCGTGCACGTTGATGTTCCCCAGCAAAGGATTAACGTAAACCTGGGCATTGAGCGCGGCGGGAAGCAATAAAAAGAATACGGCGGTGATTTTTGAGAAGACCTTCATAAGAACACCCTTTTTCTCTCCAGCAAAATACTCATTGCACACATCAGAAAAAGGCATTTCTTTGGGTGAATATCCGGTAATCACTTAGTATTCAGTTTTATCGTTCCATACGTTTTATTGCCCGCGGTCATCTGCAGGATATAGGCGCCGGGAGCAATATCGTTGAATTCCTGGTTCGGGGAAATCGGGCCGCTTTGCCGGTTAAATGCTTTTTTCTCCGCGTATCGTTGACCGCTTAATGAGTAAAGCACAAGCGATATATCGCCCGCGGGAAGTGCGTTGAAATTGAAAACGTTCGCGGACGGCGCCGGGCCCGCGCCGTAAAAGGCAAAGGTGGTCGCGGCAGTTCCTACAAATGTCGTTATGCTCTGGGCGTCGAGCGTGGTGGTAAATGAATTGCCGGACACGGCCACGTTGCCGTCGTTACTTAAACTCTTGGAACTTGACGTCGTGTATTTGGCCACGGTCGTCACCGTCCCATTCTGGAATGTAAAGGTCTGGCTTTTGGAGGAGGTGTTCTGGTTAATGGCCACGATAACGGCCTGGGCGCCGTTAAACGCGACGACGGAGACGCCCGTTTGAGGTTGATAGGTCGCGTCGACCCGGTGACACCCCGGACGGACGAATTTGGAAAACTGGGCCAGCGTATACCCTTTCTTTAAGATCGAACCGTTGGAATTGATGATGTTGCAGCCTGCCATTCTCAAATACCACCAGACGTAAGCGCTCATGTTATTATACATGCAATCCAGTATCTGCTTGCCTATCGTCAAGCAGGTGCCTATGTCGTCGGGGTTTAAATAATACTCAGTCATCCACAATTTTTTCCCTTTATTCAGAGCGTTGGTGTAGCTTTTCATGGTGGCCCCGTACAGATGCAAACCGATATAGGTAATATTGGAGACCGCCGTGGCATCGTTGAGCGTAGGGTCCGAGTATGAAATATCGAAGTTATACGTTTCAGGCATGATGATTGGTTTGCCAATGGCCGACGCGTTACTCTTGCAGAAATTAAGAAGCTGCGTTGCGCTCCATGTGCACGATTCATACGTCACCGTGATGTTCGGCTCGTTCTGGACCGATACCACGTCCACGTTGCCCAGGTTATCGCAAAAGGACTTCAGGTAGGCCGCGTAGGCGGCGTACGAGGCGGTCGAAAGCTGGCCGCCGACCGTATTGTTGTTGGTTTTCATGGAAGCCGGTGGCGTCCAGGGAGTGGCCAGGATCATGGCGCCGTACGCCTTTGCCTTCTGCGCGTTCGCCTTTTCACTGGTCCACGCCTGGGACGGGTCTATGCGGACGCGCAGTATAGTGAGCCCCAATTGGCCGTTCGAGTTGCCGAAGGCCACGTCGGCCTGGGCCTGGGTTATTTGTCCGTCGAACGCCGTGCTCGCGCCGAAGCCGTCAATGGACTGCTTTATATTTGTCAAATTTACGGTGGCGACCTGGGCGTATGTGGCACTTGAAAATAAAGACGTTAAAACAGCCACCAGTAAATAACGAATAATTTTTTTCATAAAATCATCTTCTTTTTTGAAAATTTGTTTTTGAATCCCAAAGTTTGCGCATTCTCCGAAGCTTGCTTCGGGGTTAGCAAACGACTATACAATTTCCCATCCTTAGGGATGGAAGATGCCTCGCAGCTTGCTGCGGGGTTCTTCACTTTCTTCCCTTTAACCACTTAACCGCATAACAAAAATTTACACGATTTGACAATCCATTTTCTTCAATTGATGGGGTGGTGCACTAAACTATAATATACCAATTATTTGGAATAATTGCCATATTGTGTCCAAAATTCAATCCCCGAAAACCTCGACTTTCACTTCTGGTCCGGTAGCCGGACTTTGACTAAAGAGACCATTCGGTCGGTCAAATCGATAACGTTTTTATTCGCCACGGTTTTAGTAAATAATAATCGGCCCCGCAGATCGAAGACCGAAACAATAATTTTCTTTCCCCACAGGGCTTTGGGCAAAGCTATCCTGGTTCCGGCCGCCTTGAAGAATTGGTTTCCCGTGGGAAGTTTTGCCTGCATGCGCGGCACCGGTAAAATGCCGGTGGTGATGGTGTCGGAAACATGCTTGACGAAAACCGTCACCGAAGCCCCGGCCAGGCCCGACGACGTCGCGTCGATGATCGCCGTGCCGGGACTGTACGACCGGTATTCCACGGCCGCGAGGCCGTTTAAAACGCCTTTGTCAATGGCGCCGCCGGTAAAGGCGACCGAAGTCCCTCCGGGAAAAAGCCCGAGGCCGCCGCGGTCGGTGAGCGTTATGCTCGGCTGGTTGCTGATCCAGTTTCCCGACGAGTCCTGCACCTGAACGATGACCTGGCAATCGGTCCTGCCGTCGTCGGTGATGGTGTCGTTGTCGGCCGTGAGGTTGAGCTTTGCCGCGGTCCCGGCCACGGGCCATACGGGCGGCGCGATGCCGAGATACTTGTTACGGTAATAGTACCAGCGCTCGAGGGGCAGCCGCGCATGGTCCATCATTCCCATCTGTCCGGATTTATTGTATCCGTCCAGGTTGCTCCCATGGTGAAACGCGCACCACAGGGCCGCGCCGGACCGCCATGCGTATTCGACCGCGCTGTCGTTCTGCGTCTGCAACTGATACCAGCACGCCGTATACGCGCCGGGCCGGTTCTCCGTGCAGCTTCCGTATTCGGCGACCAGGTTGGGCATGGCCGGATTGATGTAATTTATCGCGCCGTCGCCGTTAAACCCCGCGACATCGCACATCGCGTCCAGCGTCGTCCCGACCTGCACGCCTCCCATTCCCGCCGCATGGGTCGAATCCAGGGTATGGGCCGCCGCGATCATCTGCTGCACCAGGTTCTGCGTCCGGGTCAGGTCATTCGTGAAAAAAACCTCGTTTCCCATGCTCCAGACGATAACGCTGGGATGGTTGCGGTGGATGCGGATCATTTCCGTGAGCTGGGAGATCAAATTCGTGTTGAACGCCGCCATGCCCGACGCCGTTGCATTTGCAGGATACGCGCCGCTTTGCCACCCCGTGGGGTTTTCGTTGAGACCCCAGAAAGGCGCCTCGGACCACAGGCAGATGCCGTATGTGTCGCAGGCGTCGGAAAACGCCGGGGCGTGGGGATAGTGGGAACCGCGGATGAAATTCATGCCGCATTCCTTGATGAGCTTTACGTCCCGGAATGAACCGTCGTTCGTGGAAGCGTATCCCCAGCCCGCGCGGTCCTGGTGGGCGTTTACGCCCTGCAGCCAGAGATGCTGGCCGTTGAGGAAAAACCCGTTGTCCTTGTCCCATCGCACCGACCTGATCCCGAGCGGAGACGCGAAATTATCGACCAGCGTGGCCCCGTTGTACACTTCCGTATACACTTTGTAAAGATACGGTGAAGCCGGGCTCCACAGACGCGGACCGGTTATCGCGCCGCTGGTCTGCGTGAATGTGTCGAGCGCCCCGGCGGCGACGTCTGCCGTCGACGTAAACGACGTCACGATGTTCCCCGACGAATCAACCACGATGGACTTTACCGTGCAGGTCGCGGGAGCGGCGCCGTCATTTTTAATTTCGGTATTCACCTTGACCGTGGCTGACGCGGCCGTGGCCTGCGGCGTGCTTACGAACGTCCCGTACCACGTAACGTGCAGCGGGTCGGTAACGACCAGGCAAACATTGCGGTAAATTCCGCCTAAAAAGATGTATTCGCCGCTACGGGGCGCGACCGTATCGCACCAGCTTCCGTCAACGCGCACCGCGAGAACGTTGTCTCCGGAATGGAGCAGGGACGTGATGTCGTAGGAAAAGCCCGTGAAACCGCCCTGATGCGTGCCCGCGAGCGTCCCGTTCACATAGACCTGCGAGATAAGGAACGCGGCCTCAAACTCGATGAAGACCCGCTTCGAGGCCAGCCATGACGTGTCGATGGAAACATGTTTGCGGTACCATCCTATCGTGGGAGGGACCGCCGCGCTCGCCCTCCAATAGGGGATATCAAAGCAGTGGGGGAGACCGACCGCCGACCAGGAGGTGTCGCTAAAGCCCGTGACCTGCGCGCCGGAAACGTCCTGCTTGATGAACTTCCACGACCTGTTTTGATTGAGCGTCATTCGTTGCGTTGGCGGAACGTAAGAGGCAAACGCCCCAAAAACGCACGCGAACATTATTGCCGCGATCAGGACCGCTCTTTGTCGTGTAAGCATGACGAACCTCCGACCATTTATCGTGATGTTCCGATAAAAACAATGCCGCTTGACATATGATTTGTCAACCGGACATTTCCCGATTGTTCAAGGGTAAACGGGATTGTTTTTCCCCGGGCATCGTACAGGGTCACCCGTCCGCCCGAACGCAGGTTGTCCGGCAGTTTGATTATTGACTTGCCATTGCCTCCGGCAAGGCATAAAATACTTCCTTGTTTATTTCCTTTTGTCGCATAAATGCTTTTTGGGAAGTAGACTGCAAGTTGGGTGATTGTCGGTCCGGCAAATGAATAGTGGAACCAGTCAACGTCCACATATCCGCTGTCGGCGGCGTTGTTATAATTATACATGCCGATATAGTCGCCCCGGTAGCCGCCCCATGCAAGGGCAAAAGTCCCGCCGAACTGCGTGTACGAAGTTCCGTCGTAACTGTAATAATAGGTATTCATGCTTTGTTTATTGATCTTGGAACGGAACCAGATCGTCGCGGTTGCGGCCGGGACCTGCGCGCCGGTCGTAATGGTCCCCGTATTATTATATTTCAGCGTTCTGGTCGTCCCGCTCTGCACCACGCCGATGGTGGCGTAGTTCACGCCACCGTTAAAATGGCACAGCCCCGCTTCCTCTCCGTCGGCCATGGCGTTGATGTCCATTTTGACGTCGGCCTGCACCGTGTCGCCCTTGAAGTATCTTTGACAGATGGTATTTCCCGCCTTGAAAAAGGTCCCGCTTGACAGCGGCTTAAACGCCGACAACCGCAGATAGCCGGGCCGGGCCGTAAGGGACCATTTGTCGGCCCGAGGCTGGTAATTCCATTGCCATTGCGGCGTAAGGGCCGTGTCGGAGAACTCATCGCCGCCCTGGGGAAACATCACGGGCTTTCCTAAAATCGGTTTCGCCGCGGTCCATACGGGCTCGGTGATGCCGTCGTTGTTGTCGTCTACTCCGGCCGCCGGCCAGTCGTCGGTCCAGGTGACGGGAAACAGGCCTACGGGCCTTCCGTCGGTATAGCCCGCCCCCTGATGGCTCAGGAAATACCATTGCGACGAATCGGGCGTGCACAGCAACGCGCCCTGGTCCCACCGGCCCGTGGAATCGCCCGCCGGGTCGCCGTGAATCATGATGAAATTTGCCGTGCCCTGGGGCGAAATGTCGTAGGTACCGGGATTGGCGGGACCTCCGGGATTGCCGTTTGCCAAGGTGCCGTACAGGTTCTTCGACCGGATCATGACGGCCTTCCGGGTGCCGCCTGCGTTATCGTTGTGGAAAAGATAGTAATATCCTCTCATTTTGTAAATTTTATTGCCCTCGCCCTGCACGGCGGAGGTGTAAATGTTCGTGCCCCGGCCGGTGGAATCGGAAGTGGTGAGCTGCATTTTCGCCAGCGTCCCGTCCAGAAGCTGCGTTCCGTCGGGCGTCATCTGGAACAAAACCGGGTACCAGTAGGTGATCGGCTGGCTGGCCACGAGGTATGCCTTGCCGTCGTCGTCCCAGAACGGACACGGGTCGTCCCAGCTCAGGCCGAACAGCGCGGCGCCGTTCTTGTCTTTCATCTGCCGTATTGTCCAGGGACCGGCGGGATCGGCGGCGGTGGCCACATAAAAACCGCCGAGCGGCCAGGTTGTAAAGAAAACCCAGAACATAGTGTTGTGGTAGCGTATTGACGGAGCGTATACGCCGTCGTTATACAGGTTCATTGCGGTATAGTTGAACCTTCCGTCGTTCAATTGCGTCGGCGTATTGGCGACCACGTACCCGATAGTTTCCCAATTTACCATGTCTTTGGAATGGAGCACCACGATGCCGCCCGAGAGCTGGAGGGTCGACGAGACAAGATAATAATCGCTTCCCACTAAAATCGCGTCGGGGTCGCTGTAATCGGCGGGCAAAATAGGATTTATATATGTGCCGTTTCCCTGGTCGCCCCACGGCCCCGTATTGCCCTCGCCGGCAATCGCCGCATTGAATGCCGGCGCGGCGAATATCGCGACAACGGCGCATAAAAGCGTTTTAAAGGAAAGAGATTTTTTATTTCTGGACATCGCACGGGCTCTTTGTTAAAAGAATATTGATAACAAATAAAATACCTGATTCGCGGAGCGGATTGTATTTCCTTTCAATTTCTCTTTAATGGCGCGATGGGGCTTTACTATCGCGCAACAATGCTATTGACTTTTACAATAACAACGCCTCCTATGCTTTCACGGTTGGCCTGCATGAAAACGGCATTTCCCCTGGCAAATGATTTTTGCAACAATTTCCCGGAAATATCATAGATTGTGACGGCATTTTCCCCGCCGCGAAACTCTTGCGGGATCATGAATTTTCCGCCCGAGACCTTGAATATGCCTTCTTTGGCATTTGCATTCGGCAACTGCCTTATCCGATTATTCAATACGGGGGTCACGGCGCTTTTGTCAATGCAGGTAATGGTCACGTTTGCGCTCGTCAACCCCGGAGACGTGGCGGTCACCGTGATGGTCCCCGGCGTATAGCTTCTCATGGTCATTTTTGCCATGCCGTATTGCATGCACCGGGTATCCGGGGATGTGGCGTTGTTGAAGGTCATTGACGAACCGGTGGGAAAAAGCGCCCCGTTAGTCGCTGTAAGGGTTACAGCGGGATTATTATTGATCGGCGTGCCGTTCGCGGACGCTATCTGGGCGATGAGCTCGCAATCGTCCGTGCCGTCGTTTCCTATGATGGTGGTGTCCGCGGTTAAAATGATTTTCGCCGCCGTACCGGCGACAGGTAAGGTATATGCCGTTCCAAGAAGTTCCTGCCGGTATTGATACCATTCTGGACCGGGGATTCTGTAATAATCGACAATGCCGTTCTGCCCATCGGTAACGTTAAGGACCGAACCGTAACCGTATCCGACCCATCTGACCTTTCCTGCCCGCCACGCATAGGCCGCGGGGCCGTTATGGTCGTAATACTCGGTTATCAAATTGGGTTTTCCCGGATCTTGATAAGCGGCAATCGTGGCCCCGTCACCATTATATCCGATGACGCTCGCCAATTGGTCGAACCCTTGTCTTTGGGCGCCGCCCACGGCCGAGAGCCGTGAGGAATCCAGGGACTCGGCAAGTTGGGACAGAACGCGGTAAAACGCCTTGCAGCTGTCCATGACCGCGCCGCTTTGCACGTCGAAGGTTTCATTTCCCATGCTCCAAACGATGACGCTCGGATGGTTCCTTCGTTCGCGGATGAATTCCGTCAATTGCTGCTTCAGGTTGGTTTGAAACCCCTGCCAGTCTTTACTGAGGGTAGGATAGGAGCTTTGCTTCCAATCGGGTTGTTCGGTCGTTTCGAACCCGCCGACGCCCCAGAAATCATTTTCCGGCCATTCAAGCATTCCCAACCGGTCGGCCGCGTCGTCCCATGAAACGTCATGAGGGTTATGGCATTCCCTGATAAAATTGAAGCCTGCCTGCTTCAAGAGCAGAACGTCCCGCCGAAAACCCGCGTTGGTCTGCGCGATGCCCCAGCCCGCGCGGTCGTCGTGCGCATTTATCCCGTTGATCAGATAATGCGACCCGTTCAGGAAGAATCCCTGTTCCGCGGTCCACTGTATCGATCTGATGCCGAGCGGACTTACGTAATTGTCAACGGCGCCGCTTCCGTCGGATACGGTCGTATTCACCGTATACATATAAGGCGTTTCGGGCGACCACAGATGCGGATTGGCTATTGCCGGGCTGGTCTGCGCGAACTCATATGTTGCCCCCGCGCTTATTGACTGGGTGCTTTGCATGGACGTTACCACGGCATTCGTCGCGTCGACGATGGTTGTTGTCACCGAACAGTTCGCGGCCGCCGCGCCGTCATTTTTTATTTCCGTTTTGACCTTGACCGTTGCCAGCGCTGCTGTTGCCTGAGGCGTGGTGACGGCCGTCCCGTACCACGTCACATGGAGCGGATTGGTGACCACGAGGTAAACGTCCCGGTGGATGCCGCCTAAAAACAGCCAGTCGCCCCCGCGCGGGGCTATTTGCGCGTTCCACGCGCCGTTTACCTGCACGGCAATGACGTTGTCGCCCGCTGTAACGGCGCCGGTTATATCGAAATAAAACCCCGTATAGCCCCCGCTGTGCGATCCCACGAGGGTCCCGTTGACATATACTTGCGCGACCTGAAAGGCGGCCTCGAATTCCAGAAAGATTCTGCTTGAACTTATCCATGCCGGCTGCACGTTGAAATGCTTCCTGTACCAGCCGATTCCCGCGTACCAAAAGACCCCGCTCCCGGAAGCGTAATAAGGAATGTCGAACACATGCGGCAGATTCACCTCGGTCCAGGCGGCGTCGTTAAAGCCGGTCGCCTGCGCGCCCGTCACGTCGCCTTTATTAAACGTCCAGTTGGCGTTCAGGACGATTTTTGTCCGCCCGGCCCCGAAACAAACAAAAACCTGGGCGCTCATCAGAAGAATTACCAAACAAATCCACAAGGCGGATAAGGTCCTGTACAGGTAATTACCATGATTTAATTCCTTACATTTCATTGTCTAACCTCCCCTTTAACGGCGCATACTTTTGAAGACGCCAAGCCGGGCATGGCCCGTACGGCGCCATTGCCGCGCTGAAACAATTTTCTGCCGTCCAAACTGTAATAAACCACGGAATTCCCCGCGTACACCGCATCGGTCAACCTCGATGAGCCGTTTTCGCCGTTAATCATCGTAAGGACGCCAGTGCGCGGAGCGCCGTACCGGTTTATCGGCGTGAAATACGGTTCTTTTATTTGTACGCCGGTAAGCGTGGGCTTGACGGTATATCCCCCAAAGTCAACTTCGCTGACAATTGCCGCCGATCCGCTCCTGACCGCCGTGGCCTCGAGCCGCATGTAGCGCGCATGGACCGGGGTGAACATCGCGTATTTCAATGTATTGTCCCCCGTCCATGTCCCGTCATAGCCGCTGATAAGCATGACCGGCGTGAACGTCGTATTGTCAAGGCTGTAATAAATTTTATACCCGGTAATGATTGCCGAAGAATCAAAGCCGCCGGTGTCCTGCCGCGCTATCTGTTTAGGCAGGTAAGAGCACATTTCGATGTTGTAGTAGGCCGCGCCGAGGTCCGCGGTCACCGACTGGGGAAGAGCGCCCGACGATGTCCACAATGATTGCGTGTAGTAGGTTGCGAAACCGCCGTCGCTGAGTCCGTCCACGGCATAATGCGCAGCGGATGTATTGCTCGTCGCGGTGGCATTGACCGCGGTAATCACATAGTCCATGTGCGGTCCCTGCGCGGGAAGCTGGGCACGCGTAGCCGGCGGCGTCCAGGTCTGGCCCAGTTGTTTCAGCCACGCCACATAGGTATCCTGGATCAGGCCGTCCCGGTCAGGAGGCAAATTCGGGGTGACATTGCACCAAACCGGATCGCAAACATTGATGTACGTTGAAATAAAGCTGCTGACTGCCAAGGGGGTCTTTCCGGCGTCGGTCGGTAGCCAGAACCAGGCCCCGCCCATTTTATTGCTGAGCCAGGACGCATATTTCTGATTGGCCGGAGGCCATACGCCTTTGGAGTTTTCGTAGTAAATCAGATCCTCGTGCCAGGGATAAAAAAGGCCTTCGTGCTCGCTGAACAGGGTGTTGGGGCCGAATTTGCGTAACGTGTCCTGAAATTCCTGATAGGGAACGATCGTATGTCCCATCGACCATGCCCATCCGTCGTCGACGAAAAACGGGATATCGCCGTAGTTGCTCAGCAACTCCTTGACTTGCGTGAAAACGAAATTGAGCGCGGCCCGCGATATGCGTCCGTTCGTCACGCCGGACGCATTCATCCTGTCGCCCGAATTGATATAGAGCGGCCCGCCATAGGTCCTGTCCTGGACCGAAAAATAAAGGCCCGGCACGATTCCGCTGTCTCTGCATGCCTGGACAAAGAGCTTTACCACGTCCTGGCGCGCGGCCGCGGGCACCCGCGGGTTCATGCAACAATAAGGATTGTACGTGGCGCCGGGGTTATTTACTTTGGTGTCCCACAGGGCAAAACCGTCGTGATGTTTACAGACAAGAACCATGAATTTCACGCCGCCCGCCTTCGCGGCCGACACCCACTGCGCGGGATTGATGCTGGTCGGGTTATAGAGCGCGGGGTCCTGGTTCGGGAGGTCCTCTCCGGTGGAGTTTGAGAATGTGTTCATGCCGAAGTGCAGGAACTGGCCCAGCCGGAGATTGGAAAAGTTTCTTCTCAAGGTGTCAAGGTGCGTTTCGGAAAACGACGGCAGCGCGAAACCGAACATAACAACGGAAAGCGCGATTACCGCCGCTTGAATTGAACAGCCATGAAAACATTTGTTGCGCAGTGTCATACCATTTCCTTTCTGTTTAACTGCAATAGTGTACTATTACGGTTGCGATCATTTTTGATCTTCAAACCGCCCATTCTTATTTAAAAATCACCAATTTGTCATCGATCCTCTGGTTCATGTAGCAGAGCTTGATCCAGTCCGCCGAAAGCGCGACATTGGAAATCCTTACTTCGTCCACCATGCCTTTGAAAAAATAGGGAGACCAGTTGTTCGTGCCGGGAGGGGTCTTGCCTATTGTAACGTCTGAAGCCATGGACCGCGGCCTGGTGGAAGGTTCAAAAAAATTCACGCTGTCTGCCGTGCAGATTCCATCAACATACAAATATTGCCTGGTCCCGGCGCATACGCCGACGACATATTTCCATGTGGCGATGATCGCGGGGGACATCGACGTTGCCCACCCGGCGGCGTCCATGTATTGAATAAAGGCAAAGTCCGTCCTGAAACATTTCAGCGTATATTGACAATTATCTTTTGCCACGATGGTCAGATCGTGCCTGCTCGCGTTCGAATCCGTGCCGAAGTCCAGAGTATCGGCATAAACCCAGGCCGACACGGCATAAAAACCATCCTGGCCGAAATTCAGCTTCCCCGCTGCCGTGCCTATCATTTGTATATAACCGGAAGCCCCGTCGAAATTCCGCGCAATGCCTATTGCTCCGGGAACGGATGAGGCGGCCGTCATGCCGTAAAGGGTGCCGTTATAGCCGTTGATCGTGGCGTCTTTTGCCACGGTGTTCCCGGCCTCGGCCAGATGCCACACTCCCTGGAACCCGCTGGCGGTGTCGAAAACGGCGGCGCCGCTTGAGGAACCCGCGACGTTCGGATTTCCCCAATACATGGCGATGGCGTGCGTGTTGTCATTGCCGAATACCGTATCGACCTTGACCCACACTTCGGCATGCTCAGTGACCGGGTCATAGCGCTCGATTTCATAGGGAAGCGGCGTATTGTCTGATTTTGTAAAGCGAAGGTCTCGGCCGTCCGCACGGGCCTGGCTGAAATCGAAGTTGCTGCTAGTTAACCTGACGAGCACCGGAAAACCGGTCACGGTGGACGCCACGCCGGCCCCGGAAGAGGTCGAGTTCAACGCGATCGACCGGGCAAAGCGCCATCCCGCGTAAGGTACAGTGTCGATTTTACCTGATGTTAACGGTATGCTGTCGATATCAAATGGTTTAAAGAGCGTGTCCTGGGACACGATCCTGAAACTCAATGTTCCCGATGGAAGGTCGCGCATTTCAAAACGGCCGGTTGAATCAAGCGGCGTTTTTCGCTCGAGCCCGTAGACCAGCGCAAACATTTTCAAGGATGGTCCCGGTTGCAGACCGGTAGTTCCGTAAATTCCCGCATAGGGCCTCAAGGTGTCGATAAAGGACATGCCCGGACTCGTCGCCGATGACACGGTTGCCGCGATAAGCGTGGCGGAGTTTTCTCCGTCATTTACTTCAATGCAATAGTTTCCGATTCCCATTGAATCAATCTCAAAATGTCCGGAATCATCGGTGACCGTTTCCCTTTCCCGGGCCTGGTTTGATTGCGGGGCCGCGCTTTGCATGCCGCTGAGATAGTCCTTGGAACGGAGAATGACGGACGCGCCTTTTGCCCTGGTTCCGTCGTTTGCATAAATCACCGCCGCTATCCGGGCGTTGCCCGTGTCCGTTGTTCCCCCGGCCATCGGCAACCGTTCGCACCCGTACATGAGCGCGATCAAGGCAATAATGCCGGCCCATGGTAATTTCATTGCGCTTCACCTTTCTCTTCATGCGCCGGAAGCAGCTCCGCGCTGACCGGAAAAAGGGAAAGGTTCATCTGGTAAACCCGGCTGCCGT
>Ga0182027_10004242_pt1 | contig 22313 bp, 16 predicted proteins | sample 712E1DmetaG_FD_121300 | JGI IMG/M metagenome (GOLD analysis project Ga0182027, IMG submission 121300) | Permafrost microbial communities from Stordalen Mire, Sweden - 712E1D metaG (Illumina Assembly) | ecosystem: Environmental > Terrestrial > Soil > Wetlands > Permafrost | place: Sweden... | reverse complement strand
TGCAGGAAGCGGTTGTGGGTGCAGCCGGGGAAGGCGCAACCGCGGTCGCGCAGAGTGAGGGCTCGGCGAATTGAAGGGGGAATTGAGCGGGAGCGGCGGCCGGGGAGCCCCTCACCCGCCGCGCTTCGCGCGGCGACCTCTCCCAGCGTTGCGGGGCGAGGTGAGGCGGACGCGGCGACCTCTCCCAGCGTTGCGGGGCGAGGTGTTTCGGCTGCTGGCGCGGCCGAGGGAACGGCCACTATTCCGCAATCGCAGGCTACGCGCCGGATAGCTTCCGCGGAAACGCGGGTGCCGTCGTCCAGGGTTCCGGCGAGGACGCCGTCGGGCGCGAGCGGATCTTGATCGATGTGAACCATGACCTGGAAGCGCTCGCCGCCGTTGCCGGTGCCTACGTTGCCGGCCAGGTAGCTTTCGGCCAGGGCGACCATGCCGTCGGCGCGCGATGGGTGCTTCGGATCTTCGGCTGACGCTTCCGCGGAAACGTCGGTCTTGCCTTGCTGGTGGGTCACTTCGCGGGCGCGGTCGAGCGCGGCCAGCACGAGGGCGGCTTCGTCGGGAGACAGGACGACTTCGAGTTTGACCATGCCGCCGGGCAAGTCGCGACGGCGCAAGCTGCGTTCGGGGGGCGGGAGGGCATTGTCGGCGGTCATCTGACTCATGGCAGTCCGGTAGCCGCGGCACAGGCGTTCGAGCTGGGCGCCGGTGGAGTACATGGCGGCGTCGAGCAACTTGGCTTCGGTCTCGGGGGTGGCCACGCGGGTCAGGGCGCGCACTTTTGCATATGACAATTTGCCCGACTTCAAGGCGGCATCGATGGCGGGCAGGGTACCAAGGGCACGCGCCACGCGCACTTTCTCGCGCGCGGTGGCCGGGTCGAGCCCAATTCGCCACGACAACCAATGGGCGCACGACACGGCGCCTTGGGCTGCCCATCCGCACTCGGCATCGAATTGGCGAACACATTCGAGCAACCGGTGCGTGGCCGCATCCAAGTGAACCGCCAATTCCGCTATCTCCTGACCCAATTCCTCGACGGTAAACATGGGCATGACTATACACTTGTTCAGTGGCGATGGCAATGCGGAATGGGAGCAGGAAAGAGATCGATATTGAGGATGCCAAAGTGGCGCGACTGCGGGGCGCGCCTGTGCCAGGGGACCGCAAGCCCCCTTGAAATTGAGCCGGCAAGTGGAGATCTCCAGGAAATTCCGACCTCAGGGTCATTGGCACGCTTTCTGAAGTAGTTCGAGGCATGGTTCAAACGCGATCGAGGTTTCTCGGCCGACGACAAACGGCGGGCTTCACGATGATCGAGATCATGCTTGTGCTCGCCCTGGTGGGATTGATCATGGGCGCTATTGTCGTTGGTTTGCGCAAGCGCGCCATTGATGGACAAATCATGGTCACGCGCATGCAAGTCCAGCAATTGGGCGCCATGGTTTTTCAGCACAGGCTTGCCAATAGCGGCGAATGCCCCTCCACCAAACAATGGGTCGAGGACAAAACGCTCAAATCCGAACCCAAAGATCCCTGGGGACATCTTCTGGTGGTCGTGTGTCCAGGCGAACACGAGGAAGGAGGTGCCGATATCATTTCCCTTGGCCCTGATGGTCAAGCGGGTACCAAGGACGACATCGAGTCCTGGAAACTCCAATAGGAAAGGAGGAAACAGCAACGTCCGCAATCCGTGCATTTGACGAAAGGAGGTAATCCATAGCTCCGTCTCTCTCGGGCGGCCCGGGATCTCTGTCGGATCCATCTATCGGGCCGCCCGGCCCTTGTGGGGAAGCCGCTTCAAGCTCGCCGGGGTTCTTCAGGCCGAGGAGCTACCAGCGAGTGGTTCCAGTCGGCGTTCCCTGTTACTATCGGCCCTGGATGAAATCGCTGGTTGTCGGGATATTGCTTGCGGCCCTTGAGTTGCTTGTCTGTCCGGCAAGAGGCCTGTGCCAGATGGCCGACGAAACGGCGACCTCTGGCGAGACCGACGCCGAAGAGCAGCCAGCGCAACAGGAAGCGGTTGAAGAGCCGGTGTACGATTCGTCCAAGCCCATTCCGGCCGGGTACGTCCTGGAGAAACAGCCACACCCGGCGTTGCTGATCCCTGGCGGCACGATCTTGGGCGCCTCTTACGCGTACACACTGCTCGGCGCGATCATCGAGCGACAGGATCCAGAGCACGCCACGTTCAACCCAGGATGGCTACTGCTTCCAGTGCTTGGGCCGTTCATCGCCGCAGCTACTGCCCACGACAGCTGCAGCACCACGGGCTTCGGTAGCGGGCGTCAAGCCTACTGTGTGCACCCGGATCGCAGTGTGGCGGTGCTTGGCGGTATCCAGGCCGTGGGAGTGCTCTTGGCGGCCTTTTCGTACGTGGCGCCACGCAAGCGCCTGGTGCGCGCAAAGGTCACGGTCGCGCCGGTACCCATGGGACACGCGGGCTACGGATTGAGCCTGTCGGGCCGCCTCTAACGATCGAGCGCGACGAGCAGGCCGACGCTGAAGGCGAGGTGCCGCTGCATCAGGGTGACCCGTTCGCTGGCGCGCGCCTGCGGCTCGCCCACCGGCGTTTCGACCACGTCCGCCGACAGGTAGCGCTCTTGGTAGTTGGTTTCCGCGACGAAGCCCCAGCGACGGCTGACGTAGAATTCGAAGCCCAGCGCCGCGCCCACACTCACGCCGGTTCGGCTATGCCATTCTTCGGCCACCGCGCGCGACCAGGCCCGTGACTGGAACGACCAGGCCGGACCGATGGGCAGCGCCAAATAGGGACGCAGCCCTCCGCGCGGCCAGCGCCATGGCCACGGCAGGCTGAGCTGGGGTGTGAGCAAGATTTCGAGCACGTCCGAATAGCGGCCTAGGAGGTTGTAGTCACCGTCGCGTACCCAGCGGCCGCGCAATCCCAGTCCGTAGTAGCTGATCGGCGACCAATCCGCGCCCACATCTGCAATTTGGCTGAACATGCAGTTCGAGCACCAGGAGTCCACGGTGGCGCCACCCGGCCACGTTGCCATCGTGCCATTGGGGCCGGCGTTGGCAAGGCCGGCCTCCAGGTGCAAGCGCAACCGTGGCGGCGGAGGGGGCGACGAGGGAGCGCCCTCGTTCACAAGCGACGGAATCGGAACGGCATCGGGCAATTGGGCGTGCGCGAGGCCGGCCGTGGCCAGGATTGCCAGGCCTGACAGGATCGCTTTCGCAGGGGCGGCCATCATCGCTCTCCGTTGGGGCAGTCGGCTGGCGCCAGGTCGAAGCCGGCTGGCAATACGCGCAGCAGTGAGGTGCCTTGGATGAACAAGCGCTGCCCGGCCTCCTCGAGAATAAGGCCGTGATCGTCGTTGGCCTTGTCGCCGAAGAATCCAGCCCCTGTGAAGACCATGGGACTTAGGCCGTTCCACGTGACAACGACAGGCTGCAACCCATCGGCCTGCAACAAGACGGCCTCGCAGGCGGGGATTGTTGCGCCGGCGTCCATAGTCTCGGCGCTGAACCCAATGTCTATGGTGGGCCAGCTGCCCAGATCCCGCCAGCCTTGATCTAGCCCTACAATGTCGCGCGGAGCGAGCGTGGTACACGCGTGAAGAGCAAAAGCCTCACGACCCGGCCACGTGGCCGGGTCATCGAGGGGCCGCGTGCAGTCGAGCGGCGTTTGCAGTCGATAGAGGCGCACAGTCTGCATCCGCATGGTTCCGTTGAACAGGAATGCGGTTCCGACGTAGCGCTCGTTATCGGCCGAGGTGGCCGCGCAGGCAAACACGCCCAGCACCAGACCGGCGGCGCGCACGCACGAAGCGAGCCGTACGCCGACGGTCGCATCTTCTCTTTTCTCGCACAACCACCACGCCAGCGGAAGCATGGACAAGGCCACCACATCCGTCGGATCGCACCACAGGCGCCAGGGCAGCGGCGTGTACGCAGTGACGGTCTCGACCAGGTCGGCGCACGGCCGCGACACTTTGATCGCCGTGAACACCGCTGCCACGCACGCGAACGCGACCATGCGCCCAGCGCGGCCACGCAAACGTAGAAGCGCCGTCAGCACCACGGGCGCCACCAGCATGCCGGCGAAATCGCTTAGCTTGCCTGTGACCACGCCAGGCAATAGATGCGCTTGCTTGAGGAGATGATCGTTGACCACCAGAACGACGAGCGCGAGCCAGAAAAGTGGATGCGCGAGAGCTGGGCGCGGGTTCTGCGTCGACATGTCGACCATCATGCCAGAAGGCGCCTGGATTTGCGTCGGCACGGGTGCCGCGCTATTCGCCGAGCCCGAAGGGCCGGTCAGGTCACCTCGCGATGGAGTAGACTGTGGCGGTGACAGCTTTTTCTGGACGTGGTTTGGGCGACGCGGGGCTTGTGCTGGCGTGGCTGGTGTTCTTTGTTCCCGCTACCTCCCGAGGAGAGTCGAATGTCGACGCCCAGGTCGGCGGCTCGAACCCGGACGGCGGCGTCGGTCGCGATGCCGCCCCGGTGGCGTCGATCGTTCACGTGCAGGTCAGCGGATCGATCCTGCCCAGCGAGGTCGTGCGCCACGCGATGGGGCCGGCCCCGGCTGACGACGCCAACCTTGCCGAATGGGCCGCGGCGGCCTGCCTGCGCATCGTGCACGCCTACCATGTGGCCGATTACGACTACGCACGTGCGTGGTTCAGCCTGGAAGAGAAGCAGTTGATCTGGATCTACGTCGATCCGGGCCGCATGCACGTTTCGTTCGTCGGCATGGGCGGCGTGGGCGCGGCGCTCTTTCGACTCAGCCTCAACTTGACAAGCAATGTGTTCCACAAACCGACCGTGGAACACGCCCTGCAGGAGCTGAAGGAAAAATACGGCCTGATCAACATTACGTACCGGGTCCGGGATCTTGGCGAGTCCCAGATCACGCCCTTCGGTCCCATGGTTCCCGATCGACTGCTGCAGATCTACGTGGTGTCGCGCGAATTCCTGGGCTGGTCGCTCGACGTTTCGGTCAGCGCCGCCTGGGGCGTCGTGCCCGCGGTGTCCTACCACCATGCCGGCCTACTGCTCGACGACGACCGGCTGTTTACCAGGGTCGAGTTCGCCTTCCCCTACCGGCAATACCTGACGGAAGAGGAGCCGCGTCTACGCTGGGTGCACGGCGGGTTCGACGCCGCCTACCGCCTGCCACGGCGGATGCAAGGGTGGCTGGCGTTGCGGCTCGAGACATCGCTCTATTTGTCGCAATTCGACCGTCCGGATCTGGCCATCACGACCTACGATTTTCTGCGTAGCACGACCGTTCCCGCGCTGGTATTCATTCGACCCTACTTGGAAGTGTCCCTCGGCGCGGGCGCCGACGTGGTCAGCATCTTCCAGGTGCAGCGCGCGTCGACGACCGTGACCGACAACCCGGCGCTTGGCGATCTGAAATCGGTGCGGGCGCTATTCCGACTGGTGGCAAACCTGGATCCGCGCGCCCTGGTCATGCAGCGCGACCAGCGGCCCTGGTTGCACCTTCAGGTCGACACGGCGACGTCGAACATTCAGAAGTGGCTGGTGGTGACCACGCTAACCGGCCAGGCGGTGATGAGCGCGGGACGGCACAGCTTCATCCTCCGCGGCCGGGGCGCCCAGCTGGCGGGGGACGTGCGCTTTTGGGACGACATGCAATTGGCCGGGGACTACCAGCGCGTATTCTTCGGCAACAGGTATTGGGTTCGCCAGGCGGCCCAACTGGAAACCGCCTACCGCATGCACCTGTGGCGCGATTGGTTTGCTCTCGGCGTGTTCCATGACACCTCGCTGTTCATGGATCGTAGCTGGCCGATCCAGCGCGTCGCGGCCGTCGATGCCTTCGGTCCCAGCGTGCACCTTCTGCTGCTCGATACGTTCGCGCTGGATATCTACGCCGGCTTCGGCTTCTCACCCGTGGGCTTCGACCAGACCGTCACCTTCGCCTTGCAGACCATTTTCTAGCGGCCGTGTGAAGAATCGCTACTGCACGCAGGCTGCGCGCGTGGCCAGGCCCACGCCGCCGCGCAGGTCGCGGGCAACGAAGGTGACGTCGAACTAGTTGACGATGTGAATCGTACCAGTCATCGCCACATGGGTCTGACAGTCGTAGAAGAGGGTGTCAGGGGCGCTCGCCGGAACGGCGAAGGTGACGTTGCCCACCGCTGTTCCGTTGCCCGTCACCCCGGTGCTGAAACCATTGCCCGTCCCGTTGCCCTGGACGGTCTTGATCCAGAAGAAATGGTTGGGAGGAGCATTGACGGCGAAAATATAGGTACTGCCGCGACAGAGCGTGAGATCGGGATTTAGGGCTCCATCGATCGAATACGCCGTCATGCCGTTGTTGACGACATGGAGCGTTCCGGCAGCGTGACAAGTTGAACCGGCATCGCGTGGCCCCGACCCGCCAGTGCCCATCATCGTGCCACCACTCCCCATCGTCATTCCGCCGCTGCTGTGAACACCACCGGTACCCACGACTACGCCGCCGCTGCCCATCGTCATTCCGCCGTTGCGTTGAACACCGCCAGTCTCCACGACCGCGCCGCCGCTGCCCGTCACTGTGCCACCGTTGCCCAATATCGTCCCGCCAGAGCCACGAATACCGCCTGAGCCCACCACCATCCCGCCTGACACGATCACCAAACCACCGGCGCCCACGCCGCCGGAATTGGGTGCGCCGCCACTGCCTATCACCATCCCACCGGAACCTTGCATCGATCCGCCAACACCAAGGGATCCACCCAGACCGGGAGCACCTCCCAAGACGATCAAGGTGCCGCCTTCACCGCCCGATCCCGCCGGGTTCGTGGAGCCGCCCATGCTCCCGTTTAGCCCGTTTCCATTGTTGCTGCATGCCGCCAGCGCGACCACTGCAATAGCCATCGCGCAACTCAGCGTCCGCGCAAAATTCTGCCATTTTATCTTTTTCATACGCTATTCCCCTGCCAGTTGTATTTCTGTCGTGGGGAAGCACAGTGATCCAACCCCTCAGAATTGAGGGTTTTCAACGCCATCCACCACCCACGAATCCTCCACGTGCATTGGATTGCGGTCGGAACCGAATGGTTTCACTTCATCTTGCCACGGCGTGCCGTTGCTGCCCTGACCTTCGATGAAGCCCGGCACGACGAATGTGACCTTACGAATGAAACCCAGTGTATAGTCAACCAAGCTTTGCTCAGGGCATTCGCCAGAGTCTCTTTGCTCGCGAGGTGTTCTCCATGAAAACAGCCCACGCCAGACATTCGATGTCTCATGGTCAATTTGCAACCCATCGGACAAGAATCGGTGTCGCGGCGATTCTTGCGTTAGCGGCGCTTGCTTGCACAAGCGCGGCAATCGAAAGCAACGGAGGCGCGGGAGGCGGTGGGGGAAAGGGCGGCATGGGTGGTTCGACGTCGGGCGCGGGCGGAAGCGGCCCGACCTTCAAGCTTGACGGTTCGGCCCCCTCAACCGGCGGCACGACGGGTGGCTCGGGGGTTTGCAACAGCACCAGCACCGCCGGTTGCGTGGCCCAGTATCCCCCGGCTTGCGGCGACGGAATCAACAATCAGGGTGGTATCGAACAGTGCGACGACGGGAACGTATTGCCGGGCGACGGCTGCAACGGCAACTGCAAGGTCGAGCCCAACTGGACTTGTCCACCGGCCGGCAAATGCACGAGGAATATCGTTTGCGGCGACGGCCAAATTGGGGCGGGCGAGGTGTGCGACGATGGCAATACTATTGACGGTGATGGTTGTAATTCCACCTGCACGGTTCAGGATCCCGCCTACACCTGCGTCGCCGGACAGCCGTGTGTCCGAATTTCCCAGTGCGGCAACAAGCGCGTCGAGCCGGGTGAAAAGTGCGACGACGGCAACACCACGAGCGGCGACGGCTGCTCCAGCAATTGCCAGTTAGAGTCCGGCTGGGTCTGTCCGATACCCGGCTCTCCTTGCAAGCAAGCTCCGCGTTGCGGTGATAGCGTCGTTCAGCCCTCGCTTGGCGAATCTTGCGATGACGGCAACACCGTGAGTAGCGATGGCTGCTCCAGCACTTGCCAGCTTGAGACCGGCTGCATTTGTCCGATCCCGGGGAAGGCCTGCACCTGTCCGGTCGTCAAGTGCGGGGACGGCGTGCTCGAGGGCAGCGAAACCTGCGACGACGGCAACACCACGAGCGGCGATGGCTGCTCCAGCACCTGCAAGGTCGAAAGCGGCTTCGAATGCCGCGTGCCCGGAAAGCGGTGCTCACCGAAGTGCGGCGACGGCACGATCATCGTCGGCAGCGAAACCTGCGATGACGGCAACACCACGAGCGGCGACGGTTGCTCCAGCACTTGCCAGCTCGAACCTGGCGCGACCTGTCCTACCGCGGGCCAGGCCTGCACCAAGGCGGTCTGTGGCAACGGCAAGCAGGAAAGCGGCGAGCTCTGCGACTGTGGCACCGACCCGGCCAAGCTACCCAGCGGTTGCAATGCGGTCAACGGTCTCTTCTACGGCGACGGCAAGGGCTGCTCAAAGACTTGCACCAAAGAGCCGAACTGCCAGGACGCGAGCGGCAAGACGCAGGCTTGCACCACCTCCTGCGGCGACGGCAACCTCGATCCGGGCGAGGAGTGCGACGACGGCAACGGGCTCGACGGCGATGGTTGTTCATCCAAGTGCAAGAACGAGGGCGGTTTCACTTGCTCGACCGCGACCCAGCAGGACTCCACGACCTGCCAGTCGGGGTCGGGGCAGTGCCTTGAGCTGCCCATCATCTACCGTGACTTCCAGCCCGAAAACGTCGCCGCTGGCGGCCACCCTGACTTCTATTTCCTGGGCACGCGGTACAACGGATCCAAATCCTCCAGCACCGTCTGCGTCCCCAATTCAGGCGGGCCGGGGAAGGGCAACGACTCGACTACGCGCTGCTGGGGCATCCTGGCCCCGAGCCTTTTGAAAGGTAAACCGCAACCAGGTACGACGACAACCTGCGCCTGCCAGTTCAGCGACTGGAACATCGGCAATACTGGTCACATTCCCACGACCTACACCCAAGCTGGCAACGACAGTCCCCTTTCGGATGGCAACGGTGGCTATCTTGGCGGTACAGCCGGCGCCGCTGTCAGCACCACCAGCACTGCGGGCACCTATAGCGGCACTCTTGCTGGCTATACTGCCAGTGCGCCAGGCGGCCCGATCTTCAAAGGAACCGTGCCGGCCTACAAGAACGCTGCCAGCCTCAATCAGTGGTTCAACGACGACCCCACGGTCAACAAGACCTTCACGTCCGTCCTCGAATTGACGGCCATGGGTACCAACGTCTACCAATACGCCAGCCAGTCCCACCTCGCGCAGGGAGGTTTCTTCCCTCTCGACACTCTGAACCCCAGCCAGGCCACCTTGTGCAACCTCTGGCCCTACTGGAACCATGGCAATGGCAATCCTATCTGGACAACCTGCACCGGCGACCAATACCTGTTCCCGCCTCGGGTTGTCGCGGCTGATTGTCCGGTTGGCGCCGTGCTGACCAATGGCTGCTGGGTTACGGCAGTCCCCGGCATCAAGCACGACTCCTACTTTACCGACGAGGCGCGATACTACTTCGTGTACGACGGGACGGGCGGCATCTCGCTCAGCTTCTTCGGCGACGACGATCTCTTCATCTTCATCAACGGCGTCCTGGTTCTAGACCTGGGCGGCGTCCACCAGCAGCTGCCCGGCAAGGTCACCGTCACGGGGAGCCCGGGCGATGCCCAGGTCACCGAGGGTGGCTGTCTCGATGCCGCGGGAAACATCGTGGGCGTCATCGCGGGGGCGACCGACTGCGCGCCCACCAACGGAGTGAAAGTGCCGGCCACGACCCCGGCTGACTTCCGCGTCCACACCGTGACCCTGGGCCTCGTCACTGGCAAGGTCTACGAAATCGCCATTTTCGGCGCCGATCGGCACCCGCCGGAGTCGAACTACCAGCTCACCCTCCAGGGCTTCACCACCAAGAAGTCCGAATGCATTCCCACCTGCGGCGACGGAGTTGTGTCGGGTGGCGAGGAATGCGACTGCGGCGACGGCACGGGGACCACGCCTGCAAACTGTCCGGGTTCCAACAACTCGCCCTCTTACAACGGCTGCACCTCGCAGTGTAAGTGGGGAGGCTTCTGTGGTGACGGCGTGGTCAGTGACGGTGAACAATGCGACAATGGCACCAACACCGATAGCTACGGGTCCGGCTCTGGCTGTGCTCCTGGCTGCAAGTTGCCCGCGCGTTGCGGGGACGGCACTGTGCAGACGGACTACGGCGAGGAATGCGACGACGGGGCCAAGAACGTGAACAGCACCGATACAACCGTGGCCTACGGAGGGTGCATGTCCAATTGCCAGAAAGGTGGATTCTGCGGCGACGACGCGGTCAACGGCACCGAGAAGTGCGACGACGGTGTCAACGACGGCAGCTATGGCACCTGCAACCCCGATTGTACGCCTGCACCGCGGTGTGGTGATGGCGTCGTGCAGACCGCCTATGGCGAGGAATGCGAACCGACCATGTCGAACGATCCGAACTGCACCCCTGCATGTCGCAAACCCGGCGGATGCGGTGATGGCATCATCCAACCGCCCGAACAATGTGACGACGGAGCGCAGTTCAATACCGGGGATTACGGCGGCTGTGCGCCGAGCTGCATCTTCGCTCCCCACTGCGGCGATGGCATCAAGAACGGCACCGAGGAGTGCGACGACGGCATCCTGGATGGCTCGTACGGCGGCTGTACCCCACAATGCAAGCTGGCTCCTCACTGCGGCGATGGCATCGTCAATGGCCCCGAGGAGTGCGACAGCGGCAACCAAAACGGCATCGACGGTCGTTGCAGTTCATCGTGCAAGACGATTATCTACCTGCCGCCGTAGCGGAGCGGCCGCTACCAACCCAACCGTGTCTTCAACTCGGCGGTCGGCAGCATAGGCGTTAAGCGGATTAACGGCGGAATGCAATGGCCACTCGTGATTCGAGGACACAAGCCTTCGATAGGTCACCCTTCTCCCTTTCGGGAGAGGGTGGTCTACCTGCGGCCGCCTAACGCCTATGGCGGTCAGCAGGCGGCCATCTTGGCGTTGGTCGCGACGTTGGGATGCCGTGGTGTGCACGCAACAGCCGCGCGATCTCTTCGCCGGCTGGATCGGTGCGATTGCTGACGGTGTTGCAGCGAGGTGTCCGCTCAACGCTTTCTGCGCGGTCTCAGCCCCCAAGCGAGCACGACCCATAGGAGCCCGATCGGCGCTCGGGTTCTTGTGGATGTCGCCATGTTGCACCCCGAACCTTTGTGGGCCGGGGCTGGTTCCACCACGGGACGATCCGTCGCGGGGCTGTCGCCACTCGCGGTCTCGATGGCAACACCCGCTGTCGCGTCGACCGGAGCGATAGCTGTGTCATCGGTGACAGAAGGGGCGTCCAATATCCCGGCGTCAATGGGAGAGTCGCCGCCGTCCATCGCGCCAGCGTCGACAACGGAAATCGGCGTGCCTGGCTTCCACAATTCGCCAACGAAGATCGTGGGGAACCCGTCGTTCGCGGGATCCTCGGTCAAACGCGTTCGCTCGGTGGGCGGCGCGCCGAGTTTGTGGATGAAAATCTCGTAGTCACAGTCAAACCATGGATGGCAATTGTTGCTGCCGCCATAGACCAGCCAACGGTTGTCGTTGGAGATGTTCGGGAAATACTCGTGGCCCCAATCGTCATCCGGGTTGCCGAGTTCGATTGCGTACGACTGGCGAGTCGCGAGGTCATTGAGATCGAGCGAAAAAATATCGGGCGCGGTGGGGCCTTGGCGAGACACGTGGTAGACCTTCGTGCCGAAAGGCGAGGTCGCGGTAAGGCAGCCGGGGCCGAGAAAGTAGAGCTTGCTCTTGTCGTTCATGTCCAAGACCACGGACGCGTGCTCCGACTGGAAGAAACCGTTGTCGGCTTGGTAGCCCTCGCCAAATAGGCCGAAAGCCCACGCCGTGATCCACCGTCCGTCCCGGGTCATGCCGCCGGGAATGAAATGGCCGCCCTGCACCTGGGCGAAATCGTCGCGATGGAAGAGCACCCGGCTTTCGCCCGTATCCGGATTGACGAGGGTGTACGTGTTCGCCAGGCTTTTACCGTCCTCGAAGCCATCGTTGGGTTCTCCGCACACCACGCCCGAGCCGTCTTGAAGCCAAAAAACCGGGAATCCGTCACAGACTTGCTTGCTTTCGCTGAGATCCCAACGGATGACCCGGACGGTGTTATCGGCCGTGTGGCGATAGGCGATCCAGTGTCCGTCAGGTGACCACATTGGGTAGGTACCGCCCTCCTGCGTCAGGCGTCTCACCTCGGACCCGTCGGCGCGCATCAGGTAGATATCGTGTTGGGCATCCGCGCGATTCGAGTGCCACACCACCCACCCGTCGGCGGGTACCTCGGCACGAAGGCTACACGGGAGTAGAACAACGAAGTGAAGGACACATAGGCTTGCAAGAGTTCGTATCGTCATGGGCCACCTGGAACTTATGTGGTAGTGAGTCGCCTAGCAAGCAGCAAACCGGAACCACTATCCATCTTGTTGAACCTCAGGGAGTGCAAAATGTCTTCGAAATCGTCGTTGACCCAGCCGCGCATCTTTACAACCGTGGCGTTGGCCGTGGCGCTCAACCTCGCGAGCGGTTGTTCAGGCTCTAGCTCCCGCCCGTCTGCGCCGACAGGGCCGCTTGACGGCAGCGCGCTCGATGCGGAGTTTGATGCAGGGCCTAGCGCAGGGCTCGATGCGGAAAGCGCGCCGGATGGGGCAAGCGCCAGCGGCCTGGCGGGCACCATCGTCGACAAATTCGGCGTGCCGGTCAACAGCGCAAAAATAGAAGCTGCGGGTGCAACTGGCTATTCCGCAACCGATGGGACATACGCGCTTCCCGGTTTGGCGGCGGGCCCGACCACGCTCACGATCACGCGCGACTGGTTCAATCCCATGCAAGAGCCCGTCACCATCGACGCCGCCGGTGTCACCAAGCACGATGTCACGCTCGAAGAAATCCCGCTCAAGCTCGACCCGGCCGACCAGGCACTCGCCGAGAACTACAACATGACGTTCGACTGGACGACCAGCACGCTCTCTATCGCCGTAGTTTCCCAACCAACACGCAACCTCTTCGACAACGCGGTTTACTATCACAACCCCGCGCTCTATCGAGACGTGAGTGCCCAGGCGCCGCTTGCGCCGTCGCCCTTGCCAGATATCGGCAGCAGTGGTGCCACGGGATTCACCTTTCCTATCCGCAGCGGAAGCAATCAGGGACAGGAAGCGCTCGTCGTCGCAAGCATTGCCGACGCCATCACCGGTACGCCGCTCGGTGCTACCGAACCGGCGGACTTCATGATGTGGACGCCCATGATCAACTGGCTTATGGACTGGGACGCGGCCAAGACCGTGGACCTGCGGGCCGTCGGCGTGGCCGTTCGGCAACAGCTCTGGGGAGGCACGGCTCTCCGCCCGCAGGACATGGACAAGGTTTTCATCGATGCCGCGACCGGAAAGCTTTGGGTGAAAGTCGTCTTTGAACCCTTCGTGCAGGTTGGGGCCGGGATCTCCGACGACGACGGCGATGGCCGCAAGGAGATCTACGCCGAAGTCGCCGACGCGAACTACACGGCGGAAATGGTGGACAAGCTCCGCAACGACTACATCGTCAAGACCTTCTCGACCTTCGGCCTCAGCAAGGAAGTCACTCGGGGGCTCAACGAACTTTATTCGACCACGGCGGCGCAGGTCGAGGCGCGGATTGGACAGCCATTCGATCTGCCCGGTCTTGGCACCATCAACTATCCATTCTTGGTGTTGCACTATTCGACGGGGCAGCGGAACGTGATCCTCGTCGCACCGTCCCCGTAAGGGTGACCTCTACCAACCCAACCGTGTCTTCAACTCGGCGGTCAGCAAGGTGGCCATCTTGGCGTTGGTTGCGGCGTTGGGATGCCAGTCGCAGCCATAGCCATCGCTTCCGGTTTGCACGGGGAATTCAAGGAAGGACAGTTGGGAATCGCCTTCGGTGAGGCGAGTCTGAATCACGGCCTGCAGATGACCCTTGATCACGGCAAGGCTGGTACCCGAAAGCATGGGGCCAATGGTCAGCACGAAATAGGTCGACGGGTATTTCTGGCGCAAGGTGCGCACGAAATCGAGGTAGGCGGTCCGGAAGGGCGTGCCTGGATCGTCGCCGTTCGAGGCGTCGTTGGTGCCCAGGTTGATCACCACCGCGTGCGGTTGCCAGCTGTCGAAGGCCCACACGCTGGCGGCCTGGTCGGGCAGCGTGCGCGCGTACACGGCGGGCATGGCATCCGCCGACGCCGTGGCCACCATGTAGTTGCGGTACATACCGATGCCTGACCAGGCAATGGTGTGAAGCTCGGTGCCCAAGGCCCGCGCGGTCAGTGCCCCGTAGGTCAGGTAGTGATTCTCAGTGTCGGGGGTGAATGTACAATTCGGACCTTGGCCATCCAAACCATAACCGGCGGTGATCGAGTCGCCATAGATTTCAATGCGACGATCGGGCGTAGCCGGCGGAGCCAGTAATTGGCCACCGGCGACGTCGAAGCCGAGGAAGCGGTTCGATCCCTGGTTGCCTTCCGTTCGCTTCCAGACCACAACGTCGTGCGTACCCGACAAAAGTGCGGAGGCCACCGCGTACTGGGTCGTGCCACTCGTCACTTTCAGCACGGGCGAAAGGACGCCGTCGACCAGGAGCGCGAACTGATTGGGACTGCCGTCGATGCGAAGCGTGGCGCCGGTTCCCTGGAAACGAGCGATCATGGCGCTGCCCGACCAGCCGAAACCGGGGCGCGCGGGATCGGTACGGTCGAAGCGGCCCAGTAGCGACGCCGAAGCCGTCCCACTGTCGCTCATGCCTGCTTCCGCCGGAGACTGCGCGTCTGCCGTGCGGCTGTCCGGCAGATCGCGGCCGGCATCGGCTGAGACCAAATCGCGCTCACCATCGGCAAGCGCTTGGTCATGCCCCACTTCGACAGGAGCGGCCAGATCTGGACCAGCGTCAGGCGAGAATCCGTCTCCGCCCCGGTCAGGGATCACATCCGATCTGGAGAATCCGTCACCTTGTGCATCGGCAACGGCTGGCCCGTCGGTCGTGCCGTCTGGCGACGAGCTGTCTGGCTGCGCGGCGCCGCTATCCTTTCCGCCTACCGAATCATGGTGCCCGTCACTACACGCCACGGCGACCATCGCGGCGCCAAGGCCGAAAACCAGCAAGGCCGAAAAACGCTTGCTCATGCCGCGTACCTACGACCAACGAGCCTGGTCTTGTCCATGCCCAATTTTGCCTTTGAATGTCCCCCGATGTCCATGACGGTTCTTCTTCCTTTTGGGGAGAAGAAGGTAAGTATGGGCTCAATCGATCTACTTGAAGACCTGCAGGGCTTCCTCGCGGATGCTGTGCAGGTCGCTCCACAGCGACGGCAGGGTTTCGTCGCCGAGTCCAGCACGGACGCCATCGGGGGAATCGGCCAATCGCCTGACCCAAGGTGAGTCCGCGGCACAGCCTTGCCCAAGCAACCAGTCAACCACATCGGCGATACGCAACAGATCGATGGCCTGTGCTAGCGAACTTGCGCCCCCTTGCCCGCCCTTGGGCTGATGGTGACACGCGATGAGCTGGGGAATGGGCGATGGGATCTTCCACGACAAAAGCATATGTGCCCCAAGAGTCGCGTGATCGAATCCCCACAACGCTTGTTCCCGAAGATGCAGGCTGCAGGGTGAGAGTTCTTGCGCGACCATGGTCGCGTAGGCGACGTCGCCGGTCTGGATGAGCAACAACTTGCCAAGGTCATGCAGCAGTCCCGCCAGAAAAACCTTGGAGGAGAGCGCACCTTGGTCGAGGCACATCGCCAGTTCGCGAGCAATGACCGCGGTTCCAGCCGAATGGTCGCGGATCTTGCGTCCCACGCCGCCCAGATCCTTGAAAAGCGTCATCGCCGACATGGCCATGGCCAGTCCACTGACGTTGGTTGCGCCGATGCGGACGATGGCTTGGGCCACCGACGCGCACGGCCCCTGGGCGCGGTAGGCGGCGGAGTTTGCCACGCGCAGGATTCGGGCAGCCAGCGCCGGATCCGACTCGACCAACCTGCGTACCTCGTCCAGGTTGAAATCCGGGCAGGAAACATGATCGATCAGACTCTCGACAACGCCCGAAAACGGCCGCAAACCGTCGAAACTGGCCAGGCGTGCTGCCAGACTGTTCGCCGCACGAAGATCGGATTCACTTGGGGAAGCACCATCAAGCCACAGGGCCGTCAGGTCTCTGGCATGGCTTGAATCCAGCGAGCGTCTTTGCACCTCAACCTTTTCGGCACGTCGGCGAGAAAACTTAGCCACGCACGCGACATTCCATCTCCCGCGCTGAATGCCGTCGATCTTCCTGCTATTCTTGCGCACGAATGTTCACGCCAGTGAGATTCATGACCGTGTGTATGGAAGATTTGCCCGAAGAAATCCGAGGACTCTGGCAATGCGACTAGGCTCGCGGGGAAGACTGTTTCTGGTGACGTTGGCGTTGCTCGTCGTCTCCCTGGCCGCGGCCGAGATCTACCTGCTACCGTCCATCGAACGCGATCTGACCGACCGCATTCGCCAAGATTTGAACGTGCGGTTGCACCTGGTGGCCGAGCGGGCAGCAACCTATGCGCGGTCGCCGGACGGCCCCCTCGACTGGGATCTTTTGGCGGACAACCTTGGCGCCATTGCACAGGCTCGCGTGACCTTCATTCGAGAGGATGGCGTCGTCATCGGCGACTCGGAGGTGCTGGCGCAGAACCTTGGCGCGCTCGAAAACCACCGCGAGCGGCCGGAGGTGGCCGCCGCCTTCGACGGGCGAACGACGGACAACATCCGTTACTCGGCGACCACGCAAAAGCGCATGCTCTACGCGGCCACGAAAGTGCCGGGGGATTCCCGGATAGTCGCGCGCGTGAGCCTGCCCCTGGCCTGGGTCGACCAGGCCAAGTCCAACACGCGAGCCTTGCTGCTCGGCGGAGCCTTGGTGGCGCTGCTGGCGGCGGTGTTCTTGGCATCGGCCGCGGCCATCGTGCTTTCGCGTGGGCTGCGCGATCTGACCCAGGTCGCGCGGCGTATGGCGGGTGGCGATCTCGAAGCGCGCAGCCGTCTGGAATCGCCCGACGAGATCGGCGAACTGGGACGAACGCTGGACCACCTAGCCGCCAATCTTTCCCGCTCGGTACGCGAGCTGCGCGACGACCGCGATCTTTTGGGCCGCATCCTCGAATCCATGCGCGAAGGTGTGCTGGTCATGGACGGCGAGCACCGCATCTTGCTCGCCAATCCCTCTCTTCGTGAGATGCTGCTGCTCGATTCGGACGTGACCGGGCGCTCGACCATCGAGGTCATTCGCAACGCCGAACTGCAGTCCATCGTCGAGAAGGCGATTGCCGCCAACGAGCTACTGGTGGGTGAGATCGAGGTGGTTGGCCTCAAACCCCGCCGGCTCCTCGTGCACGCATCCCGGCTTTCCGGCGAACCGCGCGCCCTGGTGCTGGTGCTCTTCGACGTGACCGAAATGCGCCGCCTGGAAACCGTCCGGCGGGATTTCGTGGCCAACGTGTCGCACGAATTGCGCACGCCGGTGGCTTCGGTGCGCTCGGCCGCGGAAACCCTGCGCATGGCCATCGAGCACGACCCCAAGGCCGCGAGCCAGTTCATCGACATCATCGAGCGCAACGGCCGGCGTTTGGGCGAACTCATCAATGACCTCCTCGATCTGTCGCGTATCGAGGCCAAGGAGTACCGCCTCAAGCTCGAAACCACCGATCTCCGCCAGCTCTGCGAAAAGACTTTGGCGCCCTTCGAGGATCGCGCTTTATCGCGCAACATGCGCCTTGCCGTGGAGATCCCGGACGGCTTTCCCGCCGTGCTGGTCGACCAGAGCGCCTTCGACCGAATCCTGACCAATCTGGTCGACAATGCCCTCAAATACTGCCCGGACGGGGCAAGCGTTTTGGTCGGGGCGCGCGAGGCGGGCAAGAAAATCCAAGTTGTGGTGTCGGACAGCGGAGCCGGGATCGATGCCAAGCACTTGCCGCGCCTGTTCGAGCGCTTCTACCGCGTGGACAATGGCCGCTCGCGCGACATGGGCGGAACTGGACTGGGCCTTTCCATCGTCAAGCACCTAGTCGAGGCGATGGGTGGCGAGGTCAGCGTGGAAAGTCTACCTGGCAGGGGCTCGACCTTCGCGTTCACGCTGTCTCGTCCCGAATAGTCTGGGGGTTGTCACACAACTGTCACATAGGCGAGGCCCCGCTGCCACGTTCGTCTGACAGTGTTCGTCGCGTATGAACGGCAACAACATCGAGCCGGTCCGGCCACCCAGCGATCGAGCGCCACGTCCCGCGCCCGGTTCATCACCGAGCAGAGTGGACACCGCTCTGACCAGCAGCGTCTCGGCCGAAGGTACTGTGACTATGCAATCCAAAAACCCGCGCAGGCTGGAAAGCCGCCGGCCGCCACTCGCCGAGCGGATGACCGAGCTGGCAATCCACGTGCTGGCCTACTCGGCCGTGGCTGCCATGATTCTGATCCTGATCTTTATCGCCAAGGAAGCCTGGCCACTGCTCACCAGCGCGGCCATTCACCGCGAGGTGACCCTGGCCAAGATGTGGTTCGTCCAGCAATGGCCTGGCTACGACGCTCCTGAACACATCTGGCAACCAGTGTCGGAGATCCCGAAATACGGTGTTTGGCCACTTATCGTTGGCACCATCAAGGTGACCCTCATCGCCATGGTCGTCGCGGTGCCCTTGGCCGTCAGCGCTGCCGTTTTCGTTTCGCAATACGCTGGCCGGCGCACGCGCGAAATCGTGAAACCCGCCATTGAATTCTTGGCTGGCATCCCGTCGGTGGTGCTGGGTTTCTTCGCCTTGATGGTGATGGCGTCCTGGTTCCAGGATGTGTTCGGATTCGACTCGCGTCTCAATGCACTGGTCGCCGGCGTGGCGCTTTCCTTCGCGGTGATCCCTGTCGTGTTCACGGTTTGCGAGGAGGCGCTCGGCGCGGTTCCACGCAGCTATGTCGAAGCCTCAGCCGCCCTGGGCGCGGCTCGCTGGCAAACCATCACCCGCGTCGTCCTTCCCGCGGCGGCGCCCGGCATCGCGGCCAGCATCGCGCTCGGACTTGGCCGCGCTTTCGGCGAGACGATGATCGTGCTCATGGCCTCGGGCAACGCCGCGATTCTGTCAGCCAACCCCGCCGAATCCGTGCGCACCCTTTCCGCCACCATCGCAGCCGAACTGGCCGAAGTCGTCTTCGGTGGACCGCACTACACGGTGCTATTCGCGCTCGCGGTTCTGCTCTTTGTCGTCACCTTCGGCATCAATTCCATCGGAGACTTTGCCATCGCGCGCATGAAACGCCGCATGGGGGTGGCGTCGTGAGTCGGTCTTCGTTGCGGCCGTCGCGCTGGCCCCACGTGGGCGATGTCGTGCTCTGGCTGGCCACCGGGCTTGCCACGCTGCTGGTGCTGGTGATCCTGGCCGTCATCCTGATCGACGTCGTCAAGAACGGCGTGCCACGACTGACCCTCGGGTTTCTCACCAAGTCGCCTTCCGATGGCATGACCGCCGGGGGCATCTTCCCCGCCATCTTCGGCACCGTGGCCCTGGTCATCCTGATGACTATCGCAGCCCTGCCCGCCGGCGTTGCGACCGCCATCTACTTGCACGAATACGCCCGACCAACGGCGTTTGCCACGCGCATCGTTCGCATCGCTGTGAACAACCTGGCCGGCGTTCCGTCCATTGTCTTCGGACTCTTCGGTCTGGGATTTTTCGTCCAGTTCGTGGGCGGCGGCATGGACAAACTTTTCTACGGCGGCGACAAGGTCTTCGGGCAACCAGCCCTCATCTGGGCCGCGCTGACCATGGCGGTGCTGACCCTGCCGGTGGTCATCGTCGCCACCGAGGAGGCCCTCTCGAATGTCTCACCCGACGTGCGGTTGGCCTCCGCGGCTTTGGGCGCCACCAAGTTCCAGACCATCGCACGCGTGGTCTTGCCGCAGGCGGTGCCCGGCATCCTGACCGGCGCCATCCTGGCCATCAGCCGTGGCGCGGGCGAAGTCGCCCCCATTCTTTTCACCGGCGCCGCCTACTTCCTGCCCACCCTGCCCCATACCTTGCACGATCAATTCATGCAGCTCGGCTACCACGTCTACGTGCTCGCCACGCAGTCGCCGGACGTGGATGCCACGCGCCCGCTCCTCTACGCCACGGTGCTGGTGCTGCTGGTGCTGACCTTCGCGCTCAATGCCTCTGCCATCGTGGTCCGCTCGCGCATGCGCAGGCACCTTTCCCGATCCCACGGATGATCATGCAAATGGCAACGCTCGACGAATCCGGTAGCCTCGCGGTCAGACAACTCTCGGTCTACTACGGTGACAAGAAAGCCATGGGCCCAGTCACGATGACCATTCCCGGCCGGCAAGTCACCGCGCTCATCGGCCCCTCGGGCTGCGGCAAGTCGACCTTCCTACGCTCGCTCAACCGCATGAACGAGCTGATCCCCGAGTGTCGTGTTGAAGGAGAGGTCAAGCTGGACAACGAATCCATCTACGGCGCCGGCGTCGACGCCGTGGCCGTGCGCCGGCGCATCGGCATGGTCTTTCAGAAATCGAATCCCTTTCCCAAATCGATCTACGACAACGTGGCCTACGGGCTTCGCTTGGGCGGCATGAAGGATCGCAGCGAACTCGGCGGCCGGGTAGAGCGCGCGATCAAGCACGCTGCCCTGTGGGAAGAAGTCAAAGATCGCTTGCACGAAAGCGCGCTTGGTTTGTCGGGTGGCCAGCAGCAACGGCTCTGCATCGCGCGTGCATTGGCCGTCGAGCCCGACGTGATTCTGATGGACGAACCCGCCTCGGCCCTGGATCCGATCGCGACGGCGCACATCGAAGAGCTCATCCACGAGCTGGCAAAAGACTACACCGTGGTCATCGTGACCCACAACATGCAGCAGGCGGCGCGCGTTTCGCACAACACCGCCTTCTTTTATATGGGCGATCTCATTGAATTCGATACCACGCAGGTCATCTTTACCAAACCCACTCAATCCCGCACGGAAGACTACATCACCGGCCGCTTCGGATAGCGGCAAGGACAGGCCCTATGTTTGGACGTGAGCACACCGACAGGGAGTATGAACACGAGCTACGTCAACTGCGCGAGCAACTGCTGGTCATGGGCAGCCACGTCGAGAGCATCATTGGTGACAGCATTCAGGCTCTGCTCGAACGTGACAGCAAGCTGGCCGAGCGGACCATCGCCGCGGACAAGATCGTAAACCGCATGGAAGTCGAGCTCGATGGACTGTGCCTGCAGATCCTGGCCCGGCGGCAACCCGTGGCCTCCGACCTGCGCTTCATCACCCTGGTGCTCAAGGTCGTGACCGACCTCGAACGCATCGCGGATCTGGGCGTCAACATCTGCGAGCGCGTGCTCGAACTCAACACCGAGCCGCAGCTCAAACCCTACGTCGACATTCCCCACATGGGCCGCGAAGCGCAGTCCATGCTGCGCGAGGTTCTCGACGCCTTCGTGGCCAAGGACGCCGAGCGCGCGCGCAAGGTCATCGACCGCGACCAAGTGGTCGACGCACTCTACGCGCAGGTCTTCCGCGAGCTACTCACCTTCATGATGGAAAGCGCGCACAACGTGTACCGGGCCACGCGCCTTCAGTCGATCGCCAAGTACCTCGAACGCATGGCCGACCACACCACCAACCTGGCCGAGATGGTCATCTTCATGGTCGACGGACAAGACGTGCGCCACCTGACCAGCCGCGAAGATCCCAACGACCCGACGCGGCGGGATCACAATTAGGACGCTCGCCGCTTGCGAAGCCGGGCGGCGAGCACCAGCCCCACCAAGGCCAACGCAAAGCAGCCGCCTGAGGTGGAACCCGACGCCACAGAACAGCCGCTGCTTCTGGTGGAAGGTCCAGAGGCTGGCGCCGCGTCCTTGCCACCTGCGAGCACAGGGGGCGCATCGGATTGGGTTGCCGCATCGGGGACCAAGTAAGGTCCAGTGTCCGGACTGATACGAGCGTCGGCGATCAGTTGAATGCCTGCGTCGGCGATCGGTTGAATGCCTGCGTCGGGACCGGGAACAGGCTGCGCGTCGAATACGAAGAAGACAGGAAGAATCACCAGCCAAGATGATCTCGGCCCGAAGCCGCCCGTCAGGACACGAGCACGGGCGGTGGCGTTCGGCTGGATGACGGTGCTGGCTCAGGCGATTTGGCACGGGCCGGGTTGGTGAGCAGGAAAACCGTCCCACCCGAGGGTGTGTCCTGT
>Ga0182027_10004241_pt1 | contig 22319 bp, 19 predicted proteins | sample 712E1DmetaG_FD_121300 | JGI IMG/M metagenome (GOLD analysis project Ga0182027, IMG submission 121300) | Permafrost microbial communities from Stordalen Mire, Sweden - 712E1D metaG (Illumina Assembly) | ecosystem: Environmental > Terrestrial > Soil > Wetlands > Permafrost | place: Sweden... | reverse complement strand
GGAATGGTCGAGTATCTGGAAAACGTGGCGCGCCCGCGTCCGCACCAGAGAGTGATAGAGCGTGGAGCACAGGTAGACGAGCACCAGGGTGCTGGCAAAGACCGTGCAACTGACGATGTGCCAGGCCGTTCCCCGCGTTGAGGCGATGATGAGGTAAACGGCGCCGGCAACGGCGAAGGCGGCGCCAATGCCATGCGTAATCGCATTGGCAAGTATGTCGCCCAGTTTGTAATGGGACTGCATAAGCCGATGATAGCCCATGGGATAGTGGGGACTGCGCCGGCTGTCCCCTCATCCGGTACACTGACGGAAACGCAGGTAACGCCAGCGAGGAACCCCGCAAATGTCTCTACTTTACATTGCTGTTCTGGCCGTCATTGTCGTTGCGCTCCTGGCCGTTGCCCTCTATCGCACCTCCCAAGTAAAGACCAAGGCCGACTACCTGGTGGCTGGCCGGTCTCTTCCGGCGGTGGTCTTGGTGCTCACCCTGCTCACCTCGTGGATTGGCGCCGGCTCGCTCTTTGCCGGGGCTGAGAACGCCTACAAGAATGGTTTTGCCGCGCTTTGGCAGCCGGCCGGCGGCTGGCTGGGGCTGCTGCTCATCTACTTCATCGCTCCCAGGGCGCGTAAGTTCGCCCAATTCACGCTGCCCGACCTGCTCGAAGCCCGCTACAACCAGACGGCGCGGGTGCTGGGCACCATCGCCATCCTCATCGCCTATATCGCTATCACCAGCTACCAGTTCCGCGGCGGCGGCGACGTGCTGCACCTCATCTTTCCGGAGACCATCACGCCGGAACTGGGAACCTATATCATCGCCGTCTTCGTCATCCTCACCACGGCTATGGCCGGCATGTCGTCGGTTGCCTATATGGACGTGGCCATCGGCTCCCTGGTCACGGTCATCTGCGTCATTGCCGCGCCCATGCTGTACTTTCAGGCCGGTGGCTGGGCCGGACTGCACGCGTCGCTGCCGCCCGAGTACTTTCAGTTCCTCGGCAACTACCGGATGAGCCCCGACCACGTGCGGCAATCCGTGGGCATGGGCGTGATTCGCGGAATGGAGTTCCTGGTGCCCGTTCTGCTGCTCATGTTGGGCAATCAGGTGATGTATCAGAAGTTTTTCTCCGCCAAATCCGAGAAGGATGCGCGCATTTCGGTGGTCGGCTGGATTCTGGGCACCGTGCTGCTGGAGACACTGATTGTGGCCATCGCCGTCTTCGGCCGGGCGCTCTACCCCACCGGCGAAGTGGCCCTGCATCCGCGCGAGATCATCCCTTATACGGCCCGCCACGGACTGCCCGCCCTGATGGGAGCGCTGCTGCTGGGCGCGGTCTTCGCCAAGGTCATCTCTACCGCCTCAAACTACTTGTTTTCTCCGGCCACCAACCTGATTGAGGACGTTTATGTGCGCTATATCGCGCCGGGGGCCTCGAACAAGCGGGTGCTCATTGTCTCCCGGCTTGCTGTAGTGCTATTAGGTTGCTGGGCGCTCTACCAGGCGGTCTACGCCGAGAGCATCCTCCAGAAGATGCTCTATGCCTACACCGTTTACTCCGCCGCGCTGACCCCGGTGGTGCTGGCGGCTTTCTACTCGAAGCGCGTCACGGCCTGGGGCGCGGTGGCCGCCATCGCCAGCGGTACGGTAGTCACGCTGGCCTGGGACGTTCCCGCGGTGAAAGCTTTCTTCCCGCCCATTCTGGCCGCGCGCGACGCCATCTTCCCCGCCCTGATCGCGGCCGTAGTTGCCATGGTGGTGGTCAGCCTGTTCACGCCCAAACCAGCCCCGGAGCAACTGGCGCAGTTTGCGGATTAGAGGATTTCCATCGTTCGGACTTGCACAGGAGGCAGCGAACGGGTTTTCTCATGAAAAAAGTTCAACCGTCCGGCGCGGTCAGCCGTACACTGGCGGTGTAAACGCCGTGACGCCATGCCCGTCGCCCAGCTTACCCTCGAACTCCGCATCGAGCACTCCCAGTCGCTCAAGGACCGGCGGCAGGTGGTGCGCTCGCTCAAGGACCAGTTGAAGCAGAGCTTCAACGTCTCCGTGGCCGAGATGGACGAGGCGGTAACCTGGCAGTCGGCCACCATCGGCGTGGTGGCCATCTCCCGCTCCCGCGACTACCTCCACGGCCTCATCGAGGAAGTAGAGCGCTCCGCCCGCCGTATGGCGAACGAATTAGGCGCGGAGCTGGCGGACTCTTTCTGGGAGTACATCGAAAGCTGAGGTGGCCTGTGGCACAACGTTAGTGGACACCCCGTCCTCCCCACAGCACAGCCGCCCATGAACCGGTTGGCGCGGTTTGGTTCATTCGGCTTTCTTGAAGTCGAAGGTCGCCAGATTCATGTTCCCTCCCGTGAGAATATGCACGGTCAGGACGCTCTTGCCCGCGGGAAGCCGCAACTTCACCAAGCCCGGCGCAATGTTCCAGTGATGCCACTGCCGCCAGGCTAGCGGATCGGAGGCATTGAAGGTTGTTTCAATCGTCAGCGGCCCAGCAACCGCCTCTCCATTCACATCCACCAAAATGGTTCCACCGCGATTGGAGGTGTAGAGCAGATCGGCCCTGTAATCGCCGGCGCGCTCAACATCGACCGTGACGTTGAACCACTCACCCGGCTCGGTCCAGCCCACATAGAGCAGGTCCGCCGGTGGCCGCACCTTCCCATACGGGTTGTCGTCGATCGGCGGGTCCAGCTTGAACTTGGTGTAGGAAATATCGACGCCTTCGCCCTTGCGAAACTCGTTCAAATAGGTTCCATTGGCTGGGTTCAGCTCTCCACTTCCATGGTTCGCGGCGTCCGAATCGTGATACGCCACTCCCTCCCCGCCGAGATCGTAGTAGGCGCAATGCACTATGCCGGGAATCTTCTGTGCCCCTTCCCGATAACGGCTGTCCTGGTAAGGGGTCCCTTTGTAGTTCTTCACGAAGTCCGTTTTCGATGCGCAGATGGCGGTCGATGTGAAGAAGACAACGAGGGCTGACACGCGTAAACAGAATCGCAACGTACTTTTTTCCACTGAGTGCTTCCTCCGGCAGATGGATATGGATGGCCCACGCAGCTCAAGGTCTGTGAACGTGTTTGGGATCAGCTCGAATGTTACTCCTCAAGGCGCAGGCGAGATTGAAGTTATTTGCACCGTAGCCGCACTCGAAGCACTCAACCAGGGCCGGACTGGCCGGCTCCTTCTGGGAGTACATCGAAAGCTGTGGCGGATAGGACCCGTACAAGCGCTGTCATCCCATCCGCTTCTCGTTGTCGCCGCAGTGCGCCCCCAGACTGCGCGGCGCTGAATTTGGCCGGTCTACTCGCTATCGGGCGGCAATGCACTAAATTCTTGGGGCCGTTCCTGCTGCGCTTTTGGCAATCGCACCCGCGACAACGCGATCGAATACGGATACTACGAACGACTCATCGATTCGCTCATGGCGCATCAGCAACCGCGTGAGCAGGGGGCCAATGATCGTTTCCAATAAGACACTCACTTCCGTGTCGGCGGGAAGTTGACGCTTCTTGATCGCCTCTTTCACGATGGCCCGAAACTCCTTGTCGCGCGGCGAGTAAACACGTTCCAGAAATTCCTTGCGCAGGAGCGGATTGTCCTGAATGGCCGTCAGCAGGCGGGCGACGACGATGCCGTTTTCGCCGGTGAAAAAGCGTCCGACCTGGAGCACGTACTCCTTGAGACGGTCCAAGGGAGATCCTTCGCCTTTGAGCACAAGTTCGTGGTCCGCCGTGTGAAGAAAGGCATCGAGCAACAAGGCTTCTTTGGTGGACCACCAACGATAGACCGTGGCCGTGCTCACGCCCGCCTTGCGGGCGATGTGAACTGTCGATATGGCGGAGATGGGCTTGGCTCGCAGAAAGGCATACGCCGCGTCCAGAATTGAAGCGCGCGAGGTCTCGCTGCGGGGCCTGCCGACGGAGCGCTTCAGCCTGGTATCAGTGATTTTTTTGCTCATTAAATCACCGGATTCAGTGTAGTACTACTATAGTGCTTGGATTATATATGAAACGGTCCATTTCGTTTTATAATAAATCTTGATCGGAAGTGCCACTTGGCCGATAACCAAGCAATGCAAGAATGGAAGCCCAAGTACAACCCCTGGCTGATCGCCGTCGTGGTGGCGCTGGCCGCCTTCATGGAGGTGCTGGACACCAGCATCGCCAATGTGGCGCTGCCGCACATTTCGGGAGATTTAGGGGCCAGTCAGGACGAGAGCACGTGGGTGCTGACCACCTACCTGGTGGCCAACGCCGTTGTTTTGCCCATCAGCGGCTGGCTTTCCAGCCTCATGGGCCGCAAGCGCTTCTTCATGATCTGCATTGCGCTGTTCACCGCGGCTTCCTTGTTCTGCGGGGCTGCGCCCACCCTGCCGGTGCTGTTGTGCTTTCTGGCCATCCAGGGCGCGGGCGGCGGCGGCTTGCAGCCCATGGCGCAGTCCATCATGGCCGACAGCTTTCCGCCCAAAATGCGCGGCGCCGCCTTCGCGCTCTTCGGCATGACGGTGGTCGTCGCCCCTGCCCTGGGTCCCATCCTGGGCGGCTGGATCACCGATAACTACACCTGGCGCTGGATCTACTTCATCAACCTTCCGATCGGACTTCTGGCCCTGGCGCTGGCCTTCAAATTCGTAGACGACCCTCCATTTCTGCGGCGATTCAAACCCGGAGAAATGCACTTCGATACAGTCGGATTCGCGTTTCTGGCGCTGGGCATCGTGGCCCTCCAGGTTCTTTTGGACAAAGGGCAGGAAGACGACTGGCTGGCCTCTCATTTCATCAGTTCGCTGGTGGTGATCGCCGTCGTCTGCCTCAGCGCTATGGTGGTGTGGGAGTGGCGCCAGAAGCAGCCGATCGTCGATGTAAAGTTATTCAAGATTATAAATTTTTCCGGCTCGTGCCTGATGATGTTCCTAGCCGGCGTCGTGAGCTTTTCCTCGATGATCCTCATGCCGGAGTTCCTCCAGATGCTCATGGGATACACCGCGGAGGATGCCGGCGTAATCGTTTCCATCGGCGCCGCTGTGGTGATGGTGACCATGCCCCTGGTAGGATTTATCGGTCCCAAATTCCCCACCAAGTACATGATCGCCTTTGGCTGGCTTATCTCCGCGGGCGGGATGTATATATCGACAAAGCTGTTGTCCCTGAATATCAGTTTTAGCGGAGCCGCAGTCATCATGTTGGTGCAGTTCGTTCCCCTGGCCTTCATCTTCATTCCTACAATTACTGCCTCTTTTGTAGGAGTTCCGCAAGATAAGAGCGATTCGGTCTCGGGATTGACCAACTTCATGCGCAACATCGGAAGTAGCTTTGGCACTGCTGTGGTGCAAACGATTCTGGCCCGCCGCCAGCAATTCCATCTGGCCCGGCTGGCCGACCACCTGAACGCGGGAGACCCCGGCGTGGCGTTCAATTCTCAAGCCATGATGCTGCACGCCCGCAGCGCCGGGTTGGGGCCTTTCGGAACGCAGGCGGCTGTCGTGGCCCAAATCTATCAAGCGTTCATGATGCAGGCCGCCGCCATGTCGTTCATAGACGTCTACGTGATCCTGGGGATTGGGTCGGCCGTCATGTTCTTTCTTTCCTTCCTTCTCAAATCGAACGATCCCAAGAGCACCGAGCAATCTGCCGGACACTGAACCCGGCTCCTTGCTGCTGTTGAAGCGTGATTCCCGCGCAAATTCTTCCGGCCCTCCGGAATGCCTCTGCTATGCTTTATGGTTTACCCGTGTAAAGAGCGAGGGATCATGCCGGAGCACAGAGGGCGAAAACACCATCAGGACCGGGTGGCGGAGACGTTGCGGCTGGAGATTGGCGCCATGATCGAGGGCGAACTCGTCGATCCTCGCATCCACTTTTGTTACGTGAGCGAGGTAGCGCTGAACCCCGGCGGCAAATCGGCGCGGGTCTACGTGGCTCTGGACAGCGCGGTCCAGGAGATTGCCAAGGCTGAAGAGGAGACCGTGGCCGGCCTCGAAGCCGCCAAAGGGTATATTCGCTTTGAGTTGAAGGAGCGGATGGGTGTGCGCCATGTACCCGAGCTGACCTTCCTGGCCGACCGCTCGGGCCGTTTCCAGGCCCGGATCGTTGAGCTGATGGACCGGTCGCGCAAGCGGCGAAAGACTCCTGTGGAGCCGATACTTCCACCGGAACAAGAGGCTCCGCCCGAGTAGCCTGCATAGATACCGCTCCCCTGACCCCGCGTCCACTCTGCAGTCTGGCCGATTTGGGGCCCGGCGTGGCCTGTTTCTCCGGGGATTCTGCTTGATACCGCTTGAGATTCCGCGCGAATCTGTTAGCCTTGTCCCTGTCGCATTGCAGCCATCTCTCCGCGTTTCTTGTAAGCGCGGAGTGTAGACGGACCAGGTCAGTTTCCCCCTATTGCCCTGACCGGGGCCGAATCCGTTATTCTGCGCGGAACAGGGATGCCCCGCTGGTTGGAGAAACGCTGGAAGTGGATACTACACAGAAACCCTCTGCCCCGGATTCGCCCGATAGCCAGAGCAAACGGCCGTTCAAGCTGCCCAAATGGGCTATCGGCTACCTGGAGCCTTTTCTTGAGCCGTGTGATCCGGATTCGCCCGAAGCCTTGCATTGGCGGCTGCCCCCCTGGGCTGGAGTGTGCGAGGCGGTTCTCTTTCTTGCTTTCACGCTCTTCTTTCTTACCTACGGGCTGACTCCGATCCTGGGCGGCGACGGAATGGGGCTGGTGGGCGCCGATGAGCCCCGCTATGCGCAGATCGCCCATGAGATGCTGGACCGGATCGACTCGGCGCACACGTTGAGAGGCCAACTCAGCGCCTGCGTAACCCCCTATCTCTACGGCCATCCCTGGCTGGAGAAGCCGGCGCTCTATTACTGGCGGGCGATGTTTCTGTTTAAGGACTTCGGCGTCCACGACTGGAGCGCCCGGCTGCCCTCGACCACCTTCGCCTTTATTATGGTGGCGCTCATCTACCTGCACATGCGGCGCTTCCGCCCCGGCGGCCATCTGGACGCCGCGATCATCACCCTGGCTTGCGCCGCCGTCATCGGCTTTTCCCGGAGCGCCTCGACGGATATGCAGATGGCTGCGCCGCTGGCCATCGGGCTGCTCGGCTGGTATGCCTGGTACGAGACTGATTCCAAGTTCTGGCTCTACGACATCTATTTTTTCACCGGCCTGGCTACGCTGGCCAAGGGACCGGTAGCGCCATTCCTGGCCATCGCGATTGTTGCCGCCTTTGCCTTTCTGCGACGGGATTGGTCGATCCTGCGCCGCTCTTTTTGGTGGCCGGGGATGGTGCTTTACTTCGCCATGGTGCTGCCCTGGTTCATCGCCGTGCAGCATCAGAATCCCACTTTCTTCCGCGAGTTCTTTCTCGAACACAATCTGGAGCGCTTTGCCACCGACCGCTACCAGCATGTGAAGCCCTTCTGGTACTACCTGGTGGTGGTGGTGCTGGCGCTGATGCCCTGGACGGTGATCGCCGTAAGGGCGCTGATCGACGGCATCCAGACCTCCTTGTGCGAGTGGCGCGACCGTTATTCCGGCAAGTGCAAGCCGTGCGCCAACCGCCCCGGCGATGCCTTTCCTGAGTTTCTGGTGATTTGGGCGCTCTTTCCCATCGTGTTCTTCTCCTTCTCACGGTCCAAGTTGCCAGGCTACATTCTGCCCTCCATTCCGCCTATCACCATACTCACTGGGGACTATTTGTTCCGCCGCCGGCAGCAGGGTCTGAACCGCTGGGTGCTGGTGGGCCATGCCGTGCTATCCGGCGTGATGACCATGTCCGTGCTGCTGCTGCCCTGGTTTGTGATCCACGGCGCGCAAATGCCGCCTCCTCGCGCGCTGGTTGCCGCGGTGCTGGCAGCCTCCGGCGCCGCGCTGCTGATTCTGATCGTGGTAAAGGGCTTCGGTGTGGCCCGGCTCCGGCTGGTTACCACCGGAGTGCTGGTGGTTCTGGTTCTCTTTCTTTTTGGCGTAGGCCCATTTTTTGGCATCCCGGAGATCGGCGCCACCAAGCGGGTGATTCACCTGCTGGATCGCTCCTACTCCGCGCGCCCGCTGGCCGCCCGTCTGGCTACCACCGCCCCCGGCGACGAAACAGTCGCGGTCTTTCGCGTCCGGCGCGACATCGAATACGGACTCTCCTTTTATCGCAACCGTCAGGTAGTCAACTACGAAGGGGACGGCGTGCCCAAAGAGCAGCACCTGCTGGTGGCGCGCGTCATCGGTGCCCACGGCGCGGATCTGCACACCCCGGCAGACCTCGAAGAGTTGCTCGAAGGCCGTCCCTATGAACAGCTCTTCAGTTGGCCGGAACAGGGGTTGGTGGTTTATCTGGTTGGCAGCCGGTAAACTGTCAGCGGGCAGCAGACAGTTCGTAACAGTTAGTTGTTAGCAGTCGTTAGAAGAGAAGCATGGCCACGAGCGCTTCCATCGAGATCCTCGACCTGCGGCACTTTGCCGCGCCGGTGCTCCGCCCTGTGCTGGAGGCCGAAGGCGAGCTATGGAGGCAGCGCCTGCACTGGGACTATAACGCCTCGGCCAGGTTGCTGATGCAGTATCTCGACAGCCACCTGCTGCCTGGCTACGTGGCCCTTGAGGCAGGCCAGATCACAGGCTATGTCTTCTGCGTCTACGAGGAGACCAAGGCCGTTATCGGCGACGTTTTTGCCTTGTCCAGCCCACTGGCCGGCCCCCTTGCCGGTTTCTACCCCGAGCCAGATTCAGCCCGCGAAATCCAGGCGTCAGCCTACGAAGTCGAGGAGACGCTGCTCAAGCATCTATTTGAGACGCTGCTCAACTCGCCGCAACTCGACCGCATTGAATCGCAACTCCTGCTGCACCCTTCGGGCTCCCACACCGCACTCTTCCACGAGGCCGGTTTCCAGATCTTCCGCCGGCTCTTCATGGTGCAGTCTCTGCAAGGTCTCTGGAACCCGCCCCGCATGGACCTGCCTGGCGAATTGGAGCTCCGCCTATGGCGCGACGAGGATCTAAACTCCGCCGGGAAACTCATCTCCGAGGCCTATCGCGGCCATCCCGATAGCATGATCAACGACCAATACCGCTCCATCCACGGTTCGCAGCGTTTTCTGCATAACATTGTCCGCTACTCCGGCTGCGGAACTTTCTCCGCACAGGTCTCGCACGTGGTGGTTGAGCGCCACAGCCGCGAGATGGTGGCCCTGGTGCTGGGTTCGCGCGTCAGCCCGGAGAGCGGCCACATCACCCAGGTTTGCGTCCGCCCCGACTACCGCCGCCACGGCCTGGCCCGCATGCTGCTCTCCGTCGCCGCCTTCCACTTCATGCGCCTCGGCGTCACCGAAATCTCCCTCACCGTTACCGAATCCAACTCCGAGGCTATCGATCTTTACCGATCCGAGGGTTATACCTGCCCGCACAGCTTCGACGCCGCGGTGTGGCAGCGGGAAGGCACGCGTTGAAGGAAGTTGGTAATTGGCGGAACGGAGCCTACCGCGCGATCAAATACATCAGCCAACTGAGCACTACTGCCGAACCCACAAACAGCACAAAGCAGTAGATCCCATAACGGATCATGCGCGGGGGTGTCTCGCGCTGGGTGATGCCGAAGACGACGGACGCAAACAGGGCGAACAATAGAACTGCCGCAAAATGGGAGGGCCGGAACATTACGATTTCCTCCCCGTGCGAAGATTGTGCGCGTCTACGGCGGCAATCACGTTGAGCAAGCCAGCCACTACGATAAAGCGCGTGCCGTAATCGGCCGTGGTCACCTGCACCTGGTCCGCGCCCAGGCCCAGAACCCGGCTGACAATGTACAGCAGCCCATTGCCCAGGTCGCCGGCCAGGCCCAATACGTCCAAAATGTCGTGGGCTCCGCCGTAGAGCTTGCCCTGCATGGCGATGCCCATCACGAACATGCCCAGAATCGATGCCGCAAGCAGCGCTCCGCGGCCCCATTTACGCAGCAGAAAATGCCCTGCGCCGGGCACCAGCCAGCCGGCGATCAGGGGCAGATAGACAAACCCCGTCTCCCCGGCAGCGCTCTTGTTTTGTGCTGTAGCCATTCCTTTTTGACTATACCGCACCGGGGCCGGGGTCAGGGGATAGGCATTGAGAACCTGGGACCAAGCAATTGAGGGGGGCGGTGCTTCGTGGCTTCCAGCCCCGGCGCTGAATCACGGCGACCAGAGCACGGCTACACGGCATTCTGCCTGAACATGCGGACCGACATCCGGTCGAAGGCAGCACCTGCGGCCTTTTTGATAGGTCCGAGTTTGGCCGTGTAGTAGTAGTCGGAGTCAAACCAGCCGTGATCGCGGTAGTGTGTGTAGTCTCGATTGTCGTCGTCAAGGGTCGTCTTGATGCTGGTGCGGCTCATCCTGAATGCCATGAGCTGAAAGATCGACGGTGCGGGAAGAACAGGCTTCAAAAGTTGCTCGTGGAACCGCCTGCTTTGCCTTGCAAGGGTCTCTTCCATCTTTCGCCGGTCCTTCTCCGCCATCGGCTCGAGCGACGTGACGCAACTGCCTTTGGCGACGTTGAAGCCCAGACCGCGTCCTGCAAAATCAAGATAATTCACCACTTTGCCGCCCCCGTAGATTCCCTGGGCGACGATGCTGGTGAAGGTCCTGCCGTGGAAGCGCGGGCGGTGAAAGACGAATCCGAGCCTGTCGAGAAACACCTTCATGATGGCGGAAACCTGGAATAAGTAGTTTGGAGAGGCGAAGACGACCCCATCGGAGGTCATCATCTTTTCGATGAGGACGTCGCGGTCATCCTTGAGCGGGCAGCGCTCTTCTCCGCGCAGGAAGCATGACTTGCAGCCGCGGCACACCCCAAGGTGGTAGTCGCTGAGGAACACGATCTCACTCTGCACGTCACCGAATGACTGCAGGTTATCAAGGAACTGACGCGTGGCAATGTAGGTGAAGCCGCGCTTGCGCGCGCTGCCGACGAAGGCGGTGATGGTCTTCACGTGCATCATCTCCCTTTTGACTACTCATTCTAGCGCCGACTGCAAGACAAGGCCAAAAGCGATTGCCCGTGGTCGCTGGTCGCTAGATTCTCACCAGCTCCTGCTGAATCAGCCCCGTTACCCACGCCTTGCCCGGCGCGGTCATCATGTCGATTTCGCTGCGCACCCCGAACTCTGGCAGATAGATGCCAGGTTCAACGGAGAAGCAGGTGCGGGGCAGCAGGAGGCGCTCATCGTGGGTTTCCAGATTGTCAAGGTGCGCGCCGGAGCCGTGCAGTTCATGGGAGATGTTATGACCGGTGCGATGAGTGAAATACTCGCCGAAACCGGCCTCGCGAATAACCGTCCGAGCCGCATCGTCGGCCTCATAGCCGCGGATGGCCCGCCCTTCCGCAAAGGCCCGCTCCACCGCGGCGATGGCGGCATCGCGAGCATTGCGCACCGTCTCAAAAACCAGTTGCTCTCGCTCCGTCGGCTCGCGGCCTACTACTCCGGTCCAGGTAATGTCGTAATAGACGCTGCCCGGTTTATCCAGCCGGGCCCAAATGTCTATCAGGATGAAATCGCCCTCGTGGATGGGTGCCGATCTCTTTGCCGTGGGCTCATAGTGCGAGTCGGAGCTGTTCGCATTGGCGCTCACATTGGGGCCATCTTCCCAGACGAGGCCTTCGCGGCGCATAGCCTCGCTCAGCCATTGCATATGATCGAACTCGGAGTAGGCGCCCGTGCTGCCAACTCCCGGCCGCAAGCGCCGGCCCATCTCCCGCCAGCCCTCGGCCAGAATGGTATCGATGGTCCGTTGCGCCGCGCCGTGGCTTGCGACCTGCTCCTCGTTCAGAACCGCCTCGAACTGGCTCACGAGGTCGGCGGAACTCACGATCTCCTTGCCCAGCCCGCGCAAGAACTCAACCGTCCCGGCATCCACCATGGAGACGTACATAATCGCGTTGTTGGGCGAGTATTGCATGGCCACGCGGCGCGCGTCGAAGAGCATCGCCTCAAGCCCGGCCGCCAACTCTTGCCAGCTCGAGTACTGCGCCTTCGAACCGGGCAGCGAATCCAGCCGCTCCTGCTCGATGCGATGCACCAGCTTGCGCGGCTCGCCCGCTGCAGGCACAAAGTAGTACCAGCGACGGGTGATATGGGCTTTGGGGTCCAGCCCAAGGATGCGCGCGGCGATGGGATCGCGGTGATGATGATCGTAAAACAGCCAGCCGTCAAAGCCGGCCTCGCGGAGTGCGGCTTGCATCGCTTCGAGGTTCATGAAGTCAATGATACTCAAGAAAGTGAAGCGGCCCGATGCGCTGGCGCTACGGAACGGTGATGACGACCTTGCCGCGCGCATGGCCTTGCTCCAGATACCGGATCGCGCTGGCCGTTTCCTTGAGAGCGTAGCTTCTATCGAGAACCGGAGCGATCTTCCCAGCTTGGATGAGATCCGCCAGGAAGCTCAGATCGGCGGTGTTTACCTTCGCCAGAAGACCGGGCAACTTTTGGGTTACGAATGGCGCCATCACAGCGGCCTGGAGCATGGAGCCAAGCAGTTCAATGGACCGCCGATCCGGTGCGCCGCCGCCGCATCCGATGTAAGTGCCGCCGGGCTCGAGCACGCCAAGGCATGCCGATAAACGGTTATTCCCTACGAGATCGAAGAACACGTCGTAGCGCCGGTCTCCGTGGATAAAGTCTTCGCGGGTGTAGTCGACCAGATCGTCCGCGCCAATGGACCGGACGAGTTCGATGTTTCTCGTGCTGCAGACACCGGTGACGCGGGCCCCATACGACTTGGCAATCTGCACAGCGAATGTCCCCACGCCTCCGGCTGCGCCGTTGACGAGGACGCGCTGGCCTGCTCGAATTCGGCCTTTGTCTCGCAGGCCCTGGAGCGCCGTGACGCCGGCCATGGGCAGGGACGCAGCTTGTTCCCAGGTGAGGCTCTCCGGCTTCAGAGCCACGCTCGACGCGGGAGCACAGGCATATTCGGCGAACGAGCCAACAGCCGTGCCGAAGATTGGATCGCCCGGTTTGAAGCTTGTGACATTGCGGCCGGCCGCTTCCACGACTCCGGCTACGTCCGCGCCGGCCCGCCTGGATTTCGGCGCGCGAATTCCGGTGAACAATCGAATGAAGGACGGCGTGCCCCGGATGAAATGCCAGTCATATGGGTTAGCAGAGGATGCGCGGACCTGGATGAGCACCTGGTCGTCGGCAGGTATGGGCTTTTCAATCTCCTGATATTGCAGCACGTCCGGTGAACCGTAGCGGTCATAGACGATTGCTTTCATCGGCGTCACTCCCTACTCCCGCAAACTACGGAATATCATGCAAGGAAGTTCCTGCGCACTCTACAGCGCCGCCAGTGCTTCTGCCTCGCTTGCGAACAGCCCGGCATACTTGGTAATGCCCACCATGGTGAAGACCTTGGTGAAGTGCGTTGAGAGCCCGAAGGCGTAGACCTTCTGCTCCGCGCTCGCGGCCTCGATCAGCAGTTGGATCACCAGCGCGATGCCGCTGGAGTTAATGTAATCGACCTTGCTGAAGTCCAGCAGGATCCGCTTCGCCGCGTCCTTCTGTAGCGCCTGATAAGCGCCCAGGACCGCGTCTTTCGAGGTGCTGGCGATATCGCCCTCAAAGCGCAGAACGGTTACCGGATGCCCGGCCGGGGAAGTAATCTGGTCAACGCGCGACTTGGTTTCGTTCTGCACGATCTTGCCGTCTCCGTGTTCTATCGGTTGTTATGCATCTTTATCCAGCCGGATTACCAGCCGCACATAACTGCTCTTGCCCTCCGTGCCGACCACCCACTCCGCTTCGTCCACCAGGGCCTGAATGAGGAACATGCCCAGGCCGCGCGGACCTTCATCGCCGTGCATCTTGCGGTCGATATCCGGCTTGGCGGGCTGCTTCTTCATGCCCTTGCCGTCGTCGATGACCTTGATCTCCAGCTCGTCCGGGCCAACCGCGAGCACCACTCCCACCGACAGCTTTTCGTTCAGTCGGTTGCCGTGCTCGATGGCGTTAATGCAAGCCTCGGCCACCGCCGTCTTCAGGTCTTCAACGCGGTCCTCGCGGAAGCCCATCAGCTTGGCAACCGCCGCCGCGGTGCTCATGGCCACCTTCTCGAAGCCCATCCGAGAGGGCAGCCGGACCTCAACGGTCGTCGGTTTTTGCGCGATGGCAGGTGTAGGCTCGCTCATTCCGGCTTCTCCATCGAACCCGCCCCGCGGCACAGCGCCAGTGCGGTCATGTCGTCACACTGCGAGCCGCCGTCAGAGAACTCCCCGATGGCTGCCCACAATGCATCGAGAATACCATCGGCCTTCTCTGCCCGGCACTTCAAAAACACATCCAAAAGCCGATCGGAGCCAAACTCCTCATCCCCCTTGAATACTTCAGTCAGCCCGTCGGTATAAAACAGCAGCCGCGACCCCGGCGGAAATCCGCGCTTCTCGCTCGCGTAGCGCATTCCCGGCAACAGGCCCAGCGGCGTGCCTGCGGCATCGAACTGGTGCGGCTCGGCGCCCGGCTCGATCAGAAAACCCGGATTGTGCCCCGCGTTTATCACCTCGATCTGGCCCGCCTCCGGATGCAGCTTCAAGAAAATCGCCGTCACATATCGCCGTCGCGCCTCCTCGCCCTCCTGCCAGTGGTGCTGGTTCATCCGCGCAGCCAATTCGTCGAGTGGAAGGCCTGTGACCGCCATCGCCCGGAAGGCCGAGCGGAAGCCGGTGGACATGATGGCCGAGGCCAGCCCCTTGCCCGCCACGTCGGCCACCGCCATCAGGACGCTGCCGTCCGGTTGCTCCACAATGTCCAGGTAATCGCCGCCCACCTCATAACAGGTATCCGAGCGGAAGCCCAGCGAGTAGCCTGGAATCTCAGGCAGCTTCTGGGGCAGCAGCGAGCGCTGAATCAGCCGGGCGGCGTCCAGATCCTGCTGCACCCGCGCAAATTCGATGTTGCGCTTGTGGTTGCGCGCATTTTCCAGCGCCACCGCCGCCTGCAACGTCAACCCTTCGATGAAGTCGGCCTCGTAGAGCGTAAGCTCGCGTCCATCCGGCGGCGCCACCACCAGTTCCGCCATCCGCCGTCCCTCGCGGTCCTGTAACGGATAACTGGGCGCGCCGATCTCGCCGGGTGCAGGCGCTTCGCCATAGGTCAGCCCGGCGCCTGGAAACGCCGCCCCGGCCATCTCCAGCTCCCGCACCACGATGCGCAGCACCTGTTCCAGCACCTCTTCCTCGCGGAGGTTCGAGTGAACCTGCCGCGAAGCCTCCAGCAGCGCCTGCAATCGCGCCACCTGCTGCTGCAGGTGGATCGTTTCGCCGTTACCGGAAAGCTGATTTCCAGCCGCCATTGCGCCCTATCCTCCGTGGAATCCCACTCTACCACGGCGGCAGCCTGCCGGTTTATCCTTGAGTCGTGCGCAAGACCCTATCCGTAGCCATGATTGCGATGAACGAGGAGGCAAACCTGCCCCGCACTCTGGAGAGCGTTCGCTGGGCAGACGAGATCATCGTTGTCGATTCGGGATCGAAGGACCGCACGCTGGAGATTGCCCAATCCTTCGGCGCAAAAACCTCCTACCACGCCTTCGGCGGCCATGGCGAACAGAAAAACGTGGCCCTCGACCTCTGCACCTCGGACTGGATTCTGCTGCTCGACGCCGACGAGGTGCTCACCGCTGCCTTGCAGGACGAGATTCGCCAGGTGCTGGCCCGCGAGGACGGGCGCGAGCCCAAATACAACGCCTACTGGATTCCCCGCCTCAACCTGATCTTCGGCCGCTGGATGCGTCACGGCGGCTTCTATCCCGATCGTAAGCTGCGCCTCTTCAAGCGCGGCTCAGCCCGGCTCAGCGAGGGCGTAGGCCCGCACTCGACGCCCCAGTTCACGGGCCCTCGCGGCAAGCTCAGGCACGACATGCTCCACTACGCCTACCCGGATATGAATATCTATCTGGAGCACATGAACCGCTACAGCTCGGAGATCGCCGTACTGCTCCACAACAAAGGCCGCGACAGCAAGTCGCTGCCCGCGTTTCTATGGAACGCGGTGGCAAATCCGGCGGCGACGTTTCTCTATAACTACTTTTTCCGCCTCGGCTTTCTCGATGGCCGTGAGGGCCTGCTGCTGCACCTGAACCACTCCGTCTACATCCACTGGAAGTTCATCAAGGCGTGGTGGGCAGGGCAGGGCAAGGAGTAAGCGCGGCCCAGAGGGCGTTGTTGGTTGCCCCTGTCGAGGTTCGATCTCTACTACCCTTGCAACGGCAAGAAATCGCAAGGATGGGGCGCCCGGAACAACAAAAGCCACATCGTTTGTCCACCGGCGCCGCTCATGGCTGCGATTGCCGTGGTTGCTGGGGCGCCGCGGGAGTGAGCGGGGTGTCAGTCGCGGGAGCCGGAGGGCGGCCATTGGCCATCTTCCGAAAGAGATCCTCGTGTTCAGCCTTCTTCAACTGCTCGGTCCTGGCAAGCTCCTCATTGGCAGCCTGTATATCTCCGCGGGTACGGTAGATCCGGGCCAGGCGCCAGTGCGCATCCACCTCATTCGGATCAAGACGGGAGGCCTCTTTCAGCTCCCGCACCGCCTCGTCGAGCTGCCCCGCGTCGGTCAGGACGATCCCCAGATCCAGATGCGCCAGGGAGAGCGAGGTATCCCCCTTCTCTGCCCTTTCAAGCAACGGGCGCGCATCCGTAAACCTGCCGGCCCTGACGGCAATGTCTCCCAGGTAAAGCAGAGATTGGGTGTGTTCCGGGTCCAGGGCCAGTTCGGCCTGGAACTCCTTTGACGCTTCGTCGTAGGCATTTTGCGTCCAGAGCAGGTAGCCGAGACCGAAGTGCGCATGTGGCTGCCGGGGATTAGCCTGGATGGCCAGCCGGAATTGCTCAATGGCGCCATCAGTGTCCTTCATTGCGTCCATCGCTTCGCCGGCCAGCATATCGGCCTCGGCCGACTCCGGATCGATGGTGAGAATCTCCTTGTAGGTATTGAGGACACACTGGTTTTGCTTGGCCGCCAGGCAACTGTGAGCCAGGACCAGACGAAGCTCCAGGTTCCGCGGATCGGCGGCGGCCGCCTCTTTCAAGAACGAAGCTGCATCGGAGTACTCGCCCTGTCCATAGTGGGCCATGCCGATGAGTACGCGCAGCCGATAAGCGTCGTCCGGAGAAACTTTAGGCGCATTGAGCAGTTGGGTAAACTCGCCGATCGCTTGTTTGGGATGGCCGCCCTTGAAAAGCGCCAGACCTAGATTCAAGCGCAGACCGGGAAACGCGGGATTCAGCGCCAGGGCTTTGCGATAGAGAGGCACGGCCTCCTTGTAGTGTTCCTGGCGCGCTTCCAGAAGGCCCAGGTGGGCGTAAGGCTCCGGATTCGAGGGGTGAGCCTTCAGGAAAATGCGCCATGCGGCCTCAGCCTCGACATTTTTCTCCTTCTGCTCCAGCGCAAGCGCCGTTTGCCGCTGGCTCTGCGGCACCGGCGAGGTCTGACCCAGACAGACAGCGGCTCCCATGGCCAACCCCAGGCCGATTCCCCATCGTATAACCCGATTCATTCGCATTCTGTACCAATATTAAATGTCATTGCAATGCCGGCGGGAAAACGCGAACACAAAACAAAGAAAAGGGCGCGGCAGGGATGACCTGCCGCGCCCCGGTTGAGGGTTACAAGTTAGAAGGTAAACTTGCCAGCCAATTGCAGGTTGCGGGGATCGTTGGTGCCATTGAGCTTACCACTCCCCGTGTCGACGCTGTTGAATTCGGTGTGGTTAAGCGTGTTGAACGACTCGAAGCGAAGCTGGAAACTAACTTGCTCGTAGATTTGGAAGGACTTGTAGAGGGATGTGGTGAGGTTAAAGCGGCCGGGCAATACCAGCGCGTCCTTGCCCCAGTTGCCGAAGCCAAGCTGAGTTCCGCCCGCCCAGACAGGTGTAACGGCGTTATTGATCCGGGTGGTATCGAACCATTGGGTCACCGTCTTGGGGTAGTGCAGCTTGCCGCCTGCGGTCATATTCGGATGGTTGACGTAGCCGCCGCCCAAGCCAACTGGATCGTAGCTAGCGCTTATGTTGACCTGCTGAGGTACGCCGGATTCCTTGACAAAGGTTCCCGCAATCTGCCATCCGCCGGCGATGGACTTAACCAGTCCCTGACTCTTGTTGAAGATGGGCAGGTTGTAGACATAGTTGGCGTTGATGATGTGACGGCGATCGTATGCGCCCGAACCCTTGTCGTACTTGATATACCAAGGGTTGTCGATTTCGTTGCGATCCTGAGATTGGATGTCGATGATGTGCGAGTACGTGTAATCGACCTCGCCGCTCAGGCCCCAGCGGTTCTGGATGCGAACAGCGGTCTGGAGGCCGTTGTAGTTGCCGGTGGCGATGTTTTCATCCTGGGTGATGCCCGCGTAACCCGGGTATTGACGGTAGGCGTTCATGCTGCCGAGGTTGTTGAAAGCTGTCGCGGCGTCCGTACCGTATTTACCGCCGCCGTCACCAGATACCTGGCGTGCGTCAACGCAGGTCGCCGAAGGAGTTGTGCACGCGGCTGCCGCGCCGGCGCCAATATTCACCAGGCCAATGTTGGTCGGCAAGCCGTTGAGCGAGTTGTTGACAATGTTCTGATGCCATTGCAAGTTGCCAACGTACTGGGCAGCCCAAATGACCGAAGGCGTCAATTCACGCTGCAGGCCGAAGCTGTACATGGCCACGGCGGGAGCTCTGAAGGTCTGGGCAACGCTATCGCCGGAGCCCGCAAAGATCAGAGACGTCGGCGCGATCACATTGCCGGTGCTCCAGTTCTTCCCAGGGGTGCTGAAGTAGGGGTTGCTAATGCTGAGCGACGGATCGAAGGGCGCGCTGGTTGCCACGCCGAAGATGTCGTTGCCCTGCATGCGCTCATAGAAGGTTCCAAAGCCGCCGCGGAGAACGGTCTTGCCGTTTCCGAAGAGATCCTCGGAGAAGCCGATGCGAGGCTGCCACGTTTTGTAGTCGTTGGTGACAACTCCCACCGGGTAGCCCTCTTGGCCGGCAAGGTTGGTGCCGTTGATGTACGCGGGGATACCGCCGAAGGTATACAGAGTCGGGCTGGCTGAGTTGATGGTGCCGTCTGCGTTCCAGATCGGAGCAGAGCCCGCACCTGTCTGGTAAGTAGCCTGATTGAAGTTGCCAAGGAGGTTCGAGCGCTCCCAGGTGTGCGGCAGCGCGTCATAGCGGAGACCGAGCTGCAAGCTCAAGCGGGAGGTAACGTGCCAGTTGTCCTGGGCATAGACCGAAGGAGTGTTGTTGGCGTAGTGGCGAATCGGCGCGGACTGAGTCTGGCTGTAGCTGCCGGGCAGGCCCAGAAGCACATCCATGAGGGTGTCGCCCGACAACTGGCCCCAGCTATAGTTGCCCTGCGAATCGCCGTAGAGCATCTGGTTCTTGGTGTAGCGGTTGTAGCTGAAGCCGAACTTGAGTTGATGCTTGCCCATGGTGTAGGAGACGTCCACCTTGGGAGAAAAGTCCTGGGCCGCATTGTGATAGGGTTCGGTGGCGGTGTCTTCCGATTTTCCCAGGGTGCTGCCGAAGCCCATGCCGGGCCAGATCTTCCGGCCGATGGTATAAGCCGTCACAACCGGAGAAACGGACCATGTAGAGGGCAGGAAGGTGTTCGCGCTGGGCACGATGTCGGCCCCGTTGCCGTCGTAGTTCATGCTGACTTCCAGCAGCAGGTTGGGCTTGAGGGCGGCGGTCAACTTGGCGGTCGCGCTGTGGGCCGGCGAGGAGAGAATACTGGTGAGGGTGTTGTAATTGCACCCGCACCAGCCAAGTTCAGGCTGGCCGTAGTTCTGATTCTGGTGGTCGCCGATGTAGTGAACCAGGAGCGCCCACTTATCGTTGAAGTTGTAATCGCCGCGGACGACGGTGTCGGTCACCTTCTGCGGGAGCGGGACGCTGGCGACGTTATAGTCCGTGGATCCAACGTTCGGCGCGGGAAGAACGCCCGAGGTGAGGTAAATAACCCCGTTAGGATCGAACAAGTCATGAGGAATCACGTTGCCCGGGAAAGGCTGCCCAGGGACAAAAGTCGGATGCAGCGCGTGCATCTTCGCGTAGTAGTCCGTGGTGGTCGCGACGTTTGGAACCACCAGGCCGGCAATGTGCGTCGCAGAAGCATACGTGGGGAGCACATAATGGAGATCCGTGCCAGCCACCGGAACGTCGGCTTTGTCGAGCGTGGGGTTGTTGCTGGAAGCCACGGCGGACGTCTTGCGCCACTCCTGGTTGAAGAAGAAGAAGCCCTTGTTCTTGTTGGTGTTGTAGGTGTGTGGAATGTAGATCGGGCCGCCGACGTTGAAGCCGTATATGTTGTAATGCGTTGCCGGCCTAGCATTCGTGGCGCCGTTGTACTTGTTGAAGAAGGAGTTGGCGTTGTAGGCGGTGGCGCGATTTTCTTCCCATGCCGCGCCATGGAAGGCCTTGGTGCCGCTCTTCAGCGACATGCTGATGGTGGCGCCGGAGGAGATGCCGTAGTCGGGTGGATAGTTCGAGGTCATCATCTGGAACTCAGCGATGGCGTCCTGTGAAGGCTGAATCTGCGTGCCGCCGCCGCCGCCGCGGTCAGCCGATTCGCCGCCGTCGATCAGCCAGATATTGTGGGCCTCGCGCAGGCCGTTGAATTCGATGCTGAAGTCGGCACCAAACGCTCCGAGGGAGTTGTTGTCCGGCAGCTTAGAGCTGACGCCCATGCCAAGAGCCGCCAGATTCACTAAGTTGCGGTTCTCGGTGGCGATGGAGGTGATCTGCTCCGAGCTGATCAGGGTGCTGATCACGTTGGTGTCGGCCTGTACCGCAAGGGCATCTGCCTCGACGGTAACCGTCTGGGTTTCTGAGCCGACCGTGAGTTTGACGTCGAGGCGCGCAGTAGTCGAAACGTTGATCACAACGCTGTTCTCTGCGTGCGCCTGGAAGCCCTTGGCTGTAACCTTCAGGTTGTAGTTGGCGGGGTTCAAGCCGGGGAAATCATACAACCCGGAGCCGCTGCTGACGGTTGTGTGCACGCTGCCAGTGGCCGGATCGATGAGGGTAATGTTTGCTCCCCCAACGACGGCTCCCGTCTGGTCAGTAACGATGCCGGTGAGTTCAGAGTTGGCCTGCGCATATGCTCCCACGCATGCCAACACGAGGAACAGCGGCAACAGGATAATCCAGTATCTCGCTTGTCTCATGTGACCTTCCTTTTGAAGTGTGTTGCTGGTTGTGTTGAGTGCTTCCATTGCTTCCCCTTCGGTTGGGTATGAAGCCTGTTGCATTGCATCCGGATCGAGACGCCGAACTGTCCGCGAGCCGGGACGGTTTCATTCAGATACATCGATTTACCTGACGGTCCTGAACTGCAACGGAGCCATTTAATGCGTGCGAAGTGAGAATTGTCAAGTAGAAAATCAATTTACCTCGCAATCCTGACCCCTTCTCAGCCCGTCTTTCCGGCTCCCTCTTTTCTGGGCGCCGCCGGCCTCTGAATGCGCCGGAATGCGGGCTTTGTCTTCGTTCTGTTCCATGCCGGCGTGCTTCTCACCTCTTCCGGCAATTATCCGGCCATCTTTGACCCTGCTTGAACCTCTCTTGCCAGGCTTCAGAACGGCCCAATTTCTCCGTGGTATGGAAGATGAAATTTCAACTTCTACATTTTTTGGAATTCCCCCGCTCAAACGTTTAAGTAGAGTGAGCAAAAGAACCAAACCACCGAGCCGGGGCACATTAAAAGCCCTAAGAGAAGCACTTGTCAAGTACAACTTTCGGATGATTTTTTCGACCCGCTCCCGGCTTGGGTTTGACGGGTGAGGCGGAGGCTGGAAATACCTGAAAATGCAATGCTTAATTGGATATGTTCAAAACGGATAAAGTTTTCAGAGAGCGCCGGTTGGAGAGCCGGTGCTGTGCCGCAAGCCGTTCTCCCGCTAAAAACGCAGAACTAAACCGCTTTATCGCCGCCCGGGGCTACGGCCGGATGAGGGGCGATCCTCAATGCTGAGAATCGCGGGCCTGGACCGGTTGAAAGTGCCCAATCGCCTCCGTACCAGCTCTCAGAACCGGCAGGCCGTGACCTAAAAAACCTCTCCATGCCGGCAGCCGCCGCCCGCACCCCTCCCCTGCTAACCTTTTCTGAGGGGGCAACGCCTCCTTAATAGGACCGAGGAGCAAGAAATGCTGCGCATCTGTGTGGACATGGATGAGGTCATGGCGGACACCCTGGCCGAGCACCTGCGCCGCTACAACCAGACCTTCGACGAAGACGTGACCCCGCAGGACCTGGCCGGCAAGGGCCTCTGGGAGGTCACGCCCCTCGACCGCCAGCAGCAGCTACGCGCCTT
>Ga0182027_10004240_pt1 | contig 22323 bp, 16 predicted proteins | sample 712E1DmetaG_FD_121300 | JGI IMG/M metagenome (GOLD analysis project Ga0182027, IMG submission 121300) | Permafrost microbial communities from Stordalen Mire, Sweden - 712E1D metaG (Illumina Assembly) | ecosystem: Environmental > Terrestrial > Soil > Wetlands > Permafrost | place: Sweden... | reverse complement strand
ATTGTTGAATAAGGTAAATCTGATTGAATATCTTAGAACAACATGGGAAAAGCTTATGGAAAGTCAAAGGCGACCCGTGCAATTATCCTTTTTGTAAATAATTTAAGCCGGACAGGCCTGATTCTGACTGATTGATCACCATCATATCTTCTTTATGAAAAGTTACCGGAATTTCTGCACCGGCATAGAAAATCATTGAAAAGGCAACAGGGTCGGAATCAATCACATCCTGAACGTCGGTTTGAAAAACAATATCCCGTTTAATCAGTTTTGCAAAATAAAACAAATCAAACGGCTGGACACCTTTGAAATAAGCCAGCGGTCCGTAAGTCTGGTAACATTCTCCGTTAAAGCCGATGAGCAAAAACCAAAGCGGAAGTTCCCAGCCGGCATCTTCATTAGTTTTTGAAATGCCGGGAGAATAAAGAAGGAATTCTTCATCCAAAATTACATTCTTCATAACATACATGTCGTTTAACTGATAATCTTCTATCGAGCAAAACACGAATTTCCATGGATGTTCGATCTGGAATTTTAGATAATCGAGTTCTTCTTTTGATCTTTTTTGCACTAAAGCGTTGTTGATTATTTTTGCTGCCCGGCCGCCTTTTTTGAATATTTCGAACGCTATTAATTGCGATGTCAGTGAACGAATCCATTCCTGATTGATTTTGTTCAACACCTCTTTAAACGGTTTGAATTTTGAGACGATTCTATGAATCTGTCCTTCGTTTTCACCGACATAATAAAGCAGAAATTCATCCAGAAGAGATGTTGTAATTCTGCTGCTGTTATCGCAAACGATTTTTATTTTGGAGAAATCAAGCATGAAATTGCTCACTTGTTGAAGTTTGGTAATTGGAATAAATATATATTCTGATTTTAATCGATTCAGATTTGTCGGTCAAATTGAAGCGGATGTAATCATTGGGAGCGGATCGGTCATTGGGAAGAAAAACAGGAGCTGTTTTTATCCTTCGATAATGGTTTTTCCGGTGATCGAATCAAGAATTTCCATCAGTCTCGTCTTTCGTTTATTCTCAGCGCGAAGAACCGCAAGATACTGTTTCCATTCAGTGCTTTTCTTTGCAGCTTCAAGTGTTTTCTGTACCTTTCGCAGATAATGGGCTGCTTGCGTGTATGACTGCGGGTTTGAAAATCCGATATGATGCTCTGCAAGGTATTTCCAAATCTCCACGGCGCGATCCTGATATTTTTCTTTTATAGCTTCCGCGACCTTACCATGCATGGCATTGCTCCAGGTCGAACCAATATAATCCTTTTGATGTTTTCCATTCAATTCTTTATCGTATAGCAGTAATGCCTCGTCAATATTTTTATCAAAAAGAGCTATGTCAACTAAAACTGACGTGTATGGATTATGTGAAATACGATATTCTTCCGACTTCTCCAATCCTGTTTCCGGCAGGGGCCATTCCGCTGATTTTGATCGCGGTTTCTTTCCTGTTCGAAGGAAATTCATTGCCGCATCCTCGACCGGTTTTTTAACCTTCGCTCTTTCGGCGGATTTTAAAAGCTCCTTGAATGTTTCAAGCGAAGGCCGGTCGAAAAAATCAATAGCTTTTATTGCGGCAACAAAAAGCCAGTCCCGTTTTTCCGTACGGATTTCAAGAAGATGTTTGACAAGGCCACCTATAATACCGTGCTTGTTTTTATCCGTGGCGGCGATTCCTTTGCGAATCCATTCCTCAGCTTCTTCTTGTTTTCCCCCATCGCGAAGCAATTTGACGACCCGATTAAAACTGCCTGTCTTGCTAGCTTCTTGCTTGGATAAATGGATCGTTTCATCATTTCTCCCAGCATTAGCCAGCGCTTTGATTATTTTGTCGGTAAATTTGTCCCGATAATATGAGCTTTGAAACTCTTTGTCCCTGGTTTCAGTCTTAAAATCTTTCAGCCGTTCGAGCAAACGGTCGGCAAGGATGCTCCAATCATTTTTAGCGAATCTTTTTTTCCAGAATTCATCGAGATTGCATAAACCATAGCCGTCACCCATTTCCAAATTTATCGCCTTCTCCATCTTGTCCGCATTCGGTAAGGAACTGGCCTTGAGTGCGCCGCAAACCGCAGCCATGGCATCAGCGACGGCATCAACCGTTTCGTTTTCATCATTGCTCTGTTCAATCTGCTCAATACCCTTTTTAAGCAGAAATTCTCCAAGCTTTATTGCTTCATCGGCTTTTCCGGATTCCACAAGCTTATTTAATCCTGATTTTACGCTCGAATAATCAGGTGTATGACCGGTGTGCCGGCGGTAATCGTACCAGCCCGGCTCATCGGAAACGCGATTGATTTCCCTCTTTATAGTTTTTACAAGGGAGTCGACCGATTTCGAGGACATGTTTGCCTTGAATAAGAGCTCGTCTTTAATTTCAGGATGACGCTCGGTGATTTCGGAAAGAATGGCGGCAAGATCGTCTTTAGATTTGTTCTTAAGAAACGTTCCGATATTGCCTGGGGATTCGCTTTTTCCATCGTCTGATGCATCATTACCATCTTCGCTGTCATCGAAATTATCTTCGTAATCGTCAGGCAAATCCCTATGGCCGCTTTTTATCAATTTCAATCGCTTGTCGTCTGAAGAAATTATCGGGATTTCTTTTTTGTTCTTCACTCTGTCGAGATATTCAATCACCAATGCCACACCATGTTTGCAGTTTACGCCATAGGGGCACGTACAGGATGACGAAAGCTTTCCTCTCTTGAAACCGACCTCTGTTGCATAAGGTTTTGTTCCCTGCACCCAGGCGACAAGTTCATTTTCTGCTGTTATTCCTAAATCCTCTACGTACCCGGAGCGCTGGTACGATTTGCCGCGAGAAAGCACTTTTCTTCCCGCCCATGATTCAAGATCGAACCAGGTAAGCGAGAGAAAAAGATTGTTGTTTTTTGCCGGTGATTTCAAGGAAGTATTTTCGTCAGCTTATCAGAATTCATATCCCATTTTCTTCCAGTAATGCCAATCCTCAATCGCCTCAACGGTTTTCTTGTTTGCCTTGACTGGTTTTAGTTGATCGAGTGGCACTGCAAGTGCTCTGTTTGGCAATTTAATATCAACGAACATTTCGTGTAAACAAAGTTCGATTTCCGACATAGCGACAACTTGCACAGTCTCGGCCTTTCGAAGTAGCGAGTCGCGCCATTCTGCTTGAAACGGAAATTTCAGACTATCCTCAAGATAACAATGCCATCCGGTCGCACGTTCTTCCTCGTTGTAGCAATCTACCACGATTTCGTAGGTGATGCGGTGTTCGCGTTTGCTATTTTTCTTTTCCTGTTTAGCACGATTCATAGATTATTCCACTGTCCGCCGATCTTTTTTTTCACCGACGAAATCAACAAGGAATTCTTCCACAAACAATTTCCTACCCCTGAACCGCAGAAATTTGCTCCTGAGCCTTTCTCCTAAATGCAAGTGGATCTGCTATTTTATGAAACGGATCTTTCGTGCCGCCAGTTCCACTTACCGTTATGGAACCATACCCAAAAATCCGGCCTAATATTCCTTGATTTACCTGAATACCTTCAATTTTATTTAGCAAGACTTCAATTGAAACTCTGCGAATTAATCCGACTTTTACTATTACACGTTTGGTTGTAATTCCGAATTCTGATGTCGAATAATTAACGAATGATACAATACCAGTGAGTATGGCAATAAAGATAAGAATTCCCCCAGCTATGGCAAAATTAGCTCCGCAGCTAAAAAATATTATTGCGACAACAAACCAAAATGCCGGCCATGCAAAAATAATCCAGTGCAATTTTGCACTATAAAACAGATTTTCACCATTCATCAAGTTTTTTTCAATGTAACTCATCACACCCTCCTTTAAAACGACAATTATTTCTTATCATCAATTTCTTCAACCCTTTTCTTTGCTTCTCGTTTCCCAAGACCTCTTATAGAAAGCAAATTCGATAACGTTGCAGGCCGAAATTTAAGCCGACCTTCCTTATGTTCGAGTGCATAAACATTCTGGCTTGATACTCCAATAAGTTTACCGAATTCTTCCTGAGTGAGTCCCAATTTATTTCGAAGTTTTACGATGCTTTTTGAAGTAAACCGAGCCTTTTCTGCGACTTTTGGATCAACTTTTGGTTTCTCAATTATTTTATGCAAAGATTTCAGACGTTTAATTTCCGATTCAAGTGCGGCGATTCTTTTTTTAAAATCGGCAACAGTTTTTTTCAGGATGACATTTGTTTTGTGAATCGGAGTCACAGTTTATCAATGCGCGCAAGGGCGGCGTTCAAGTCTTTTTTTGTATGGATCGGTTTTAAGTCCATTTTATACCTACAAAAATAGTTTCTCCTTTGGGCCTTACAAAGATTAAAAGTAAAATGCACTACATTTCACAATAACATTCATTTGCCAAAGCTAAAAAAGACAATAGCCAAGATCGCTATTTAAGGGCTTAATGTAATTAATTATCACATTAAAGTTGAATCAAACCTTTCTTCTCCAAAAACTATAACATATTGATAATAGTAATGTTAATGACATTGTCAGATGTATTATATTTGTTTTATTGTGCAAATATTCACATTAAATCTTGACTTTTTATAAATAAATTTGTATATTTATAGGGAGTAAACAAGCGACGATTAAAAATTTAATGTGACAATAATGTATTTAATACACGCAAACGGATATTCACCATTTAAAAATTGCATAGGATAGGGACCATGGAAACCGTTATCGAAACAAATGTAAGCGATCAGGTTGCGGCTATTGCCGAAAAGTGGCGCGGCCGAGATGGAAACTTGATCATGATATTGCATGAGATCCAGGGACATTTCGGCTACATCCCGCGGGAAGTAGCGCTGGATTTATCGAAGGTCCTCGACGTCCCGCTTGCTTGCATTTATGAGGTGATAACCTTTTACAATTATTTCAAGCTCGAAAAACCCGGCAAATACAATATCGCGGTGTGCATGGGCACCGCATGCTATTTAAAAGGCGCGCCCGAAATTCTGGACACCATTAAAGACGCCCTCGATATAAAAGAAGGCGAAACAACACCCGACGGATTGTTTCACCTCGACGCCGTGCGATGCCTGGGCTGCTGCGGACTTGCGCCGGTAATGTCGATCAATGATAAAATTTTCGGAAAAGTGAAGAAAAGCCAAGTAACCGAAATTCTTTCGAAATATAAACGCGAGGATTAATCGACCATGAATAAAATTACCAAAGCGGACCTCGACAGGGTTGCCTCCCGCGCCATGGCGCCCGAGGGACCATACATTAAGGTCGGCATGAGCTCCTGCGGCATTGCCGCCGGAGCCGACGAGGTTTTTAGCCTCCTCGAAACCGAAGCGCGCAAGCGACAAATTCCCGTAACGGTAAAACCCTGCGGCTGCAGCGGCGCCTGTTATGCCGAGCCCCTGGTTGAAGTGAGCGTCGACGGACTTCCCGCCATAACGTACGGCAGGGTCACTCCCGAAATCGCCATGCGTATTTTGGAAGAACACGTGGAAGACAAGCGTATGGTCCATGATTTCATCGTGGACCTTCCCATGAGGAGGAAACAATAATCATGACGACAACGGTAGTTTTAATAAAGGACACCGATGCGCCGGGCGCGAAAGCCGACCGCACGCGCGACATGCATGATGTGCTTGTCAAGCAACTGAAGGAAGCCGGGATCGCGGGTAGCGTCCAGGCGATTCGTGCGCAGGACCTGGGCATTTATAATCGAGGGGTGGCCGTCAAAATACTTCCCCAGGGAATCGTGTATGTCAATGTAACGGAAAAAGACCTTCCCGAAATCGTCGAGACGACGCTTAAGCAAGGCGCCCTCATCGCGCGGCTGAAGCACAAAGCCGGAAACGAACAAATGCGCATCGTTCTGCGAAATTGCGGGGTCATTGACCCCGAATCGCTTGAAGAATACGTGGCCTGGGGCGGCTACCAGGGAATAAAAAAAACGCTATTCGAGCTGACGCCCGAAAAAGCAATTGACGAAATGAAAACAAGCGGCCTGCGCGGCCGCGGCGGCGCGGGGTATCCCACGTGGCTTAAGTGGTCGCTTGCGCGCGGGTCCTTCGGCGACCAAAAGTACGTTATTTGCAACGGCGACGAGGGCGATCCCGGCGCCTACATGGACCGAAGCGTGCTCGAAGGCGATCCGCATTCCGTGTTGGAAGGCATGATGATAGCGGGCTATTGCATCGGGGCGACCAAGGGATTCCTTTATATTCGGGCCGAATATCCGCTTGCCATCAAGCGCGTGCAAAAGGCCCTGGACCAGGCCTACGCGGCCGGGCTTTTGGGAAAAAACATTCTCGAAAGCGCATTTTGTTTCGACCTTGAAGTGCGCCTCGGCGCGGGTGCGTTTGTATGCGGGGAAGAAACCGCGCTTATCGCCTCGATCGAGGGCAAGCGCGGGACTCCAAGGCCCCGTCCGCCGTATCCGTCGGAATCGGGCTTATGGGGCAAGCCCACGATCATCAATAACGTGGAAACGCTCGCTAATGTTTCCTATATTCTCGCCAAGGGCGGCAAGGACTTCGCGTCAATCGGCACCGACAAGTCCAAGGGAACCAAGGTTTTCGCGGTCACCGGCAAAGTGCGAAACTCCGGGCTCGTGGAAATTCCCATGGGGACCACGCTTCGGACCATCATCGAAGACATCGGCGGCGGGGTTGCCGAAGGAAAAAAGATTCTTGCCGTGCAAACCGGCGGGCCTTCGGGCGGGGTCATCGCACGGCACTATTTCGATACGCCGGTGTCCTACGAGCACTTGCAGGAGCTCGGTTCCATCATGGGCTCGGGCGGTATGATCGTGATGGACGAGGACGATTGCCTGGTCGACATCGCAAAGTTTTATTTGGGTTTTTGCGTCGACGAATCCTGCGGCAAGTGCGCGCCGTGCAGGATCGGCGGATTTCAAATGCTCAAAATATTGGAAAAAATCACCGATGGCAAGGGCGCGATCGAAGATCTGGCAACGCTCAAGCGCATCGCGCTTTCCATGCAAAAAGCGTCGCTCTGCGCGCTCGGACAATCCGCGCCGAACCCGGTTGTTTCGACCATCAAGCATTTCGAAGAGGAATACCGTCAGCATATCGTCGATAAAAAATGCAGGGCCGGAAAATGCACCAAGCTTTTCCAATTCGAGATAATCGACGCCGCCTGCAAGCGCTGCCGCTTGTGCGTCGTTAATTGCCCGGTGCATTGCATAACGGGAGACCGCGAAAAAGGGTATGTCATCGACAAGGCCGCGTGCATCAAGTGCGGCAAATGTTTTGAAGTTTGTAAATTCGACGCCGTGGCGAGGAGATAACATGATACACGCTAAAATAAACGGAATTACGGTAAACGTGGCCGAAGGGACCTCGATCCTCGAGGCCGCGAAAAAAGTCCAGATTCGCATCCCGACCTTATGCAAGCACCCCGACCTTCCGGCAACCGCAGCGTGCGGCATTTGCATTGTCAAGTTGAAGGGCTCGAATAAAATGCTGCGCGCCTGCTGCACGCCGCTTGAGGAAAATATGGAAATCACCACGCACGATCCCGAAATCGTGGATGTGCGCAGGTCGGTCATCGAGCTTATTTTATCGCGGCACCCCAACGAATGCCTTACCTGCGGCCGCAACCAAAACTGCGAACTGCAAAAGCTCGCGGCCGATTTCGGCGTACGCCGGGAATCCTTTCCTCAATATCTGCCCGATCTTCCGGCCGACGCGTCGAACGGGACCATTGTTTTGGAGCCGCGCAAATGCATATCGTGCGGACGGTGCATCCAGGTTTGCCAAAAGATCCAAAACGTGTGGGCGCTATCCATGATGGAGCGCGGCATCGACACCAGAATATCCCCGGCAGGAGACATTTCGCTTGCTGATTCGCCGTGCATCAAATGCGGACAATGTTCCGCGCATTGCCCGACCGGCGCCATTTTCGAAAATGACGAAACCGTTAAGGTATGGAACGGTCTTTCGGATGAAAAAAAATTCGGCATCGTCCAAATAGCCCCGGCCGTGCGCGTGGCCATCGGCGAGGCGTTCGGGTTTCCGATCGGAGAGAATTGCACCGGCAAACTATACGCGGCCCTTCGGCGCATGGGTTTTAAGGCCGTGTTCGATACGAATTTCGGGGCCGACGTCACCATTGTCGAGGAAGCGACGGAATTCGTGGAGCGGTTCACGAAAAAGCGGGAAAAACTGCCCCTCATTACAAGTTGCTGCCCCGCCTGGGTCGATTTCATGGAAAAATTCCATCACGACATGATCGGGCATTTTTCGTCGTGTAAATCGCCCCAGCAAATCGTGGGCGCGCTGTCGAAAACCTACTATGCCAAGAAAAAGCGCCTCGATCCGGCGAACATCTTCATGGTTTCGGTCATGCCGTGTACGGCCAAGAAATTCGAAATCGGCCGCTGCGAGGAAATGGCGTCCTCCGGTTACAAGGACGTTGACGTTTCCATAACCACGCGCGAACTCGCGCGAATGATTAAACAGGCGGGCATCGATTTCAATAAGCTCCCTAACGAGGACCCCGACCAAATCCTGGGCGACTATTCGGGCGCGGGGACCATTTTCGGGGCCACCGGCGGGGTCATGGAAGCGGCCCTACGGACCGCTTACGATTACGTGACCGGCGGCAAGCTCAAAAACATAGAATTCGAAAACGTGCGCGGACTCGCCGGCGTCAAGGAAGGAACGATTCCCGTGGGCGAGCACACCATAAAAGTGGCCGTGGCCCACGGGCTCAGTAACGTCGAGTATGTGCTCGATAAAGTGCGAAACGCCAAAGCAAAGGGCCTTGAGCCGCCGTATCATTTTATCGAAGTCATGGCGTGCCCCGGCGGCTGCGTAGGCGGGGGCGGACAGCCCTACGGCGTTACCGACGAACTTAGGGTCAAGCGCGCGGCGGGGCTTTATAAGGACGACGAGGCTCATACCATCCGGTATTCGCATGAAAATCCGTATGTCAAGAAAGTATACAAAGAATTTTTAGGAGCGCCGCTCGGGGAAAAAACGAAGAAACTCCTGCATGGATCGTATAAGGCGCTTCCGGAGTACAGGAAATAATAAATGGGTAATGGGTAATGGGGCATTTCCTATAACCTATAACCTATAACCCATGACCTATTACCTATGACCTAAAAAAATTATGGAACATCGCACCGAACAAGATCTTCTGGGTCAGCGTGAAATACCGGCGAGCGCTTATTGGGGAATCCATACGCTCCGTGCAAAGGAAAATTTCGTGTTCGGCGGGTGGGCCGCGCCCGAAGAGCTCATCAAGGCAATGGCAATGGTCAAAAAAGCCTGCTTAAAGGCCAACGAAGAGCTTGGATATGTATCTCCCGAAATTTGCAGTGCAATTTCTCACGCATGCGACGAGATAATCGCGGGCGCTTTTGCGGACCAATTTCCCATTGAGGCCCTGCAAGGCGGGGCCGGCACCTCCACGAACATGAACGTCAATGAGGTCATAGCGAATAGGGCCCTTGAGCTTATGGGAAAAAGCAAAGGCGATTATTCGGCCATTCATCCATTGTCCCACGTAAATTTACATCAGTCGACCAACGACGTGTACCCCACGGCCCTGAAAATCGCCGCGATCTACGGCATGAGAAACCTCGGCAAAAAGGCCGCCGCTTTACAGGGGGCTTTTCAAAAAAAAGAAAAAGAATTCTCCTCCCTCCTAACCATGGGACGCACGGAAATGCAAAACGCGGTGCCCATGACGCTGGGAAGCCAATTCGCGTGTTTTGCCGAAGCGATCGGCCGCGACCGCTGGCGCACCGCCAAGTGCGAAGAGCGGCTGCGGGTGGTAAATCTCGGGGGCACGGCGATCGGCACGGGCATGGCCGCGCCTAAAAGTTACATTTTTTTGGCCCCCGAAAAGCTGCGCGAAATTACGGGCCTTGGGCTTTCGCGCGCCGAAAATCCCATGGACCAAACCGCCAACGCCGACGTATTCGTCGAGGTTGCCGGGATGCTCGCCGCGCATGCCGTAAATTTACAAAAAATAAGCGCGGACCTCAGGCTTTTACACATGCTCGGCGACATCAGCCTTGCGGCCGTTCAGGTCGGCTCCTCGATCATGCCGGGGAAAATTAATCCGGTCATCTGCGAGGCTGTGATAAGCGCGGCCATCAAGGCAAAAGCCGATATTGCCGTTGTCAATGAGACGGCATCGCTTGGAACTTTGCAAATCAATGAGTTTCTTCCGCTTTTGGCGCAGGCGCTTTTGGAGGCGATTAGGATACTGTCGGCATCCAGCGCCATGCTTTCGAGCCATGTCGACGGCATTATTGCCGATAAGGACGCATGCAGGGCGCATATCGAGCAAAGCCCGACCATTATTACGGCGTTTTTACCTGAAATCGGCTATGAAGCGGCCCAGAAATTGGTCGAAGAGTTTGCACAATGCAAAGGAATCTCCTTCAGGGCTTTTATCGAACAAAAGCTTGGAAAAAAGCTGGTCGACGAGGTATTGTCAGCCGAGCGGGTCATGGCGCTCGGTTTCGGCCAACAATAAAAAAGGATAGCGTGGTGTGAAGTGTTTTCCGGAGGCTGGGAGCCCTGTTTGAAGTCCGGCGTAGCCGGACAAGTTGGGGCTGCCGAAGGGAAATACTTCACACCATGCGATAGCGTCATTGTTTATGGAAAAAACGCCAAAATCGCTTCGACTCCATATCGGCATTTTCGGCAGGACCAATGTCGGCAAGTCAAGCTTTTTGAATTATATCACTAATCAGGACATTGCTATAACATCCCCGGTTCCCGGCACCACAACCGATGTGGTGGAAAAGCCCATGGAGCTTTTACCGATCGGCCCCGTGGTTTTTTTAGATACTGCCGGGATCGACGATACGTCCACGCTTGGGTCCCAAAGGCTTTCAAAAACCCAAGAGGTTTTTAAACGGGCCGATGTTTTTGTCGTGGTCGCTGCGCCCAATGAGTGGACGCCCTTTGAGGATGAAATATGTAATGAAGCCGCAAAGCTCGGCGCGGGGTGTTTGGTGGTTGTCAATAAGGTGGACATTAACGCGCCAAGTAAAGAGTTTATTGCAACGTGCGCCGGAAAAAATAGGCCGGTTATGAGTTGCTCCTGTCTTGATGTAGCCGCACGCAGCGCGCGCATCGATGAATTTAAAAGCCATGTCGCGGGCATTATTCCGGAAGGTTCGAAAGAAGCTCCACCGCTCATAAGCGACCTTATTGCTCCCGGCGCCATTGTGGTGTGCGTGGTCCCCATCGATTTACAGGCCCCGCGCGGGCGTCTTATCATGCCCCAGGTGCAAACGATCAGGGAAACCATCGACTGCGACGCCACGGCCATTGTGGTCAAGGAACGCGAATACGCGCATCTTTTGGGGCGGCTCGGGGTCAAACCCGACCTTGTCGTCTGTGATTCGCAGGTCGTTTTAAAGGTGGTTGCCGATACGCCCTTGGATGTGAAGTGCACGACATTTTCGATCCTGTTTTCCCGCAGTAAGGGCGATTTGCAATTGCAGGCCGCGGGTCTTGGCGTTATCGATTCCCTGAAAAGCGGCGACCGCGTGCTTATTGCCGAGGCGTGTACGCACCATGCGCTGGAAGACGACATTGGGCGAATTAAAATACCGCGATGGCTCAGGCAATACACGGGAGCGGACCTTACCGTCGACGTTTTCAGCGGCCGTGATTATTCGCAAAATCTGGCCGATTATAAGCTCGTCATTCATTGCGGGTCGTGCATGACGACCCGCAGGGAAACCCTGGCGCGCCTTCGGCGCGCGGCTGACGCGGGAGTGACGATCACGAATTACGGGCTCTGTATTTCGTTTCTTCAGGGCGTGCTTGAACGCGCGCTTGGGCCGTTTCCCGCTGCATTGGATGCGTTCAAACGAAGCAATAAAAGGACCTATACAAATGACAACCGCAACGTTAAATAGGCATGAATCGTCGAAATACATGCTTGACAAACTGGATTTCATCGACGATGCGGCAATCGAAACCACGATACGCGCTACACCGTCGCCCGATCCCGTTTTTGTGCGCGCCATAATTCAAAAAGCGCTATCCATCGAAACGCTGGCTCCTGATGAGACCGCGACGCTTTTAAACGTTACGGACCCCGGACTCCTCGCGGCAATGGAAGAGGCGGCCCTTGCCATAAAAAACAAGGTTTACGATAACCGCATCGTGACCTTCGCGCCGCTTTACATGAGCACCAAATGCGTGAACAATTGTAAATATTGCGGACTCCGTAGCGAAAACACGGCCATGAAGCGCGGGGTCCTTACGCAGGAGCAGGTCCGTTCGGAAATCGAGGCGCTAGCGGGCGACATCGGCCACAAGCGCCTGATCGCCGTATATGGCGAGCATCCTGAGTCAAGCGCGGATTACATGGTTGAAACCTTACAGACCATTTATGGCGTGCGCGTGAAAACGCGCGGAGGCGCAGGCCGGGGCGCCATTCGCCGCGTCAATATCAATGCCGCGCCCATGGACGTGCGCGATTTGGCCATGCTTCACCAGGCAGGAATAGGCACCTATCAGGTGTTTCAGGAAACCTATCATCACGAAACCTATGCGTCCTTGCATCCTAAAAATACGTCGAAGGCGGATTATGCATGGCGGCTTTATTGCATGCATCGCGCCATGGAAGCCGGAATCGAAGACGTGGGCATCGGGGCGCTGTTCGGCCTCTACGACTGGAAATTCGAAGTCATGGGGCTTTTAATGCATGCGATCGAACTCGAAAAAAAATTCGGCCTTGGCCCGCACACGGTTTCGTTTCCAAGGCTCGAACCCGCCGAAAATACGCCCTTTGCCCGTAGGTCTTCGCATGCGGTAAGCGACGCGGACTTCAGAAAAGCCGTCGTGGTTCTGCGCCTTGCCGTTCCGTATGCCGGGATGATCTTGACTGCGAGGGAAAAACCCGAAACGCGCGACGCTATGGTTAGGCTCGGCATTACGCAAATGGACGCTTCGTCGAGCGTGGGGCTCGGCGCTTATAGCGACCCGCAAAAGGCGCAGCAGCCTAACCGCCAGCAATTCATCCTCGGCGACACCCGGACCCTCGACGAGCTTATTCGCGACCTTGCGGCCATGGGCAACATCACCTCGTTTTGCACGGCTGGTTACCGGTGCGGACGCACGGGCAAGTGCATCATGGATCTTTTGCGAAGCGGCCAAGAGGGAAAATTTTGCAAGCTTAACGCGGTAATTACTTTCCGGGAATGGCTGGATGATTTTGCGAGCGATGCTACCAAGGCTGCCGGTGAAAGCGTGATTAAGCGGGAAATCCAGGAAATCGAGAAGAAAATGCCGAAAGTTTTCAAGGAATTCATGGAAAATTACGCGAAAACGGAAAAAGGGGAAAGGGATTTGTATTTTTAATATACAAAAAAGCGACATTGTCGCCCTGCTTTCCGCTACCAGCGCCGAAGACCTTGAAAATATCCGGAAAAAAGCCGAAGGAGCGCTGTTGGAAAACTGCGGGGACGAAGTGTTTTTCAGGGGCCTCGTTGAATTTTCAAACGTTTGTACAAGCGATTGCTTCTATTGCGGCATCAGAAAAAGTAATGCAAAGCCCAACCGCTATACGTTGACAAAAGATGAAATCGTCGAATGCGCGAAATTCTGCGCGGACGAGGGCTTTGGCTCGATCGTCCTGCAATCCGGCGAGCGACAAGACGCCGCTTTCGCGGAATTCGTCGAAGACGTAGTGCGCGCGATAAAAAGTGAAACCATGAGCGCGGCATTGCCCCAAGGCCTGGGAATTACGCTTTGCGTGGGCGAGCAAAAGCGCGCGACCTACGAACGGTTTTTCGCCGCTGGCGCCCATCGGTATCTCCTGCGCATTGAAACGTCGTCGCCGGGGTTATTTTCGCGCATACATCCGCCCAAGCAAACCTTCGAAACGCGCATCAAATGCCTTGAGACCCTTAAATCCATTGGGTTTCAGGTAGGGACCGGCGTCATGATCGGCTTGCCGGGGCAAACGATATCCGACCTTGCCGACGACATTTTGTTTTTCAAAAACCTTGACGTCGACATGATCGGCATGGGGCCGTATATCGTCCATTCCGACACCCCCATGCAATGCCATGAAAAAGAAACAACCGCCCGTAAAGATGAAATCCTTCAACTGTCCCTTATGATGATTGCCGTTACCCGGATCGTTTTAGGAAACGTAAATATCGCCGCAACCACGGCGCTCCAAGCCATGGACCCAACGGGTAGGGAAAAGGGTCTGCTTCATGGCGCTAATGTCATCATGCCGCAAGTGACCCCCCTAGGCGTTCGGCGCGACTATCTTCTTTACGAAGGCAAACCCTGCATCGACGAGTCCGCGCTGCAGTGTAAAGGCTGCCTTGAAAATCGCGTTACATCCATCGGCAGGCGCCTGGGTAAAAACGCCTGGGGCGATTCCCGCCACGCAATTGAAAAAAAACCGTTCTGACTCATTTATTTCTTTGCAAATCAATCGTTTAAAATTTATAATTCTAGGAACTGATTACTTTCCATCCGAAAGAGCAGCCGCCATGGCCGTTTCCAATAGTATCTTTATGTTTTCCATAGCGGTCCTTCTGGCAGGAATCGCCGTGGCGCTTTCCCGTCGCCAAAAATCTTCAAAGAATTATCGGTTGCTTTTTGAAGTTGAACAAAAAAAGGCCTTTCTCGTCGATGAGCTTAAAATCAGCGAGGAGTCGCTACGGGATTCCGAGCAATTCGTGAAGACCATTATAACCAGCGCACAGGAAGGCATTATCGTTTATGACCGGTCCTTATGTTATAAAGTTTGGAATTCCTTCATGGAGCGTATCACGGGAGTGGATGAGCTTTCGCTGATCGGAAAGAGCTCGCTTGATGTTTTTCCGCATTTACGCGAACAGGGCGCGGACATTTTCCTACAGCGCGCACTTTCGGGCGAAACCGTTCAAACTCCCGACATGGCCTACACGGTCCCGTCCACCGGAAAGTCGGGTTGGGTGGCCAGCACCTATGCTCCGCATCGGTCGTCGGATGGCGAAATTATCGGGGTCGTGGGCATTGTCAAGGACATTACCGAACGAAAACTTGCGCAGGACGCGCTGGCCTCCGAGCGCGAGCATTTGGCGGTCACGCTTCGAAGCATCGGCGACGGAGTGCTCAGCACGGACCGTGAAGGCCGGATCGTTCTCATGAATAAGGTGGCCGAAAGCCTGACGGGTTGGACCCTGGAAGAAGCTCGCGGCAGGCCGCTATCCGAGGTCTTTCATATCGTGTATGAATCGACGCGGCAAACCTGCGAAAACCCCGTCGAAAAAGTGCTTAAAACGGGCTCGCTCGTCAATCTCGCCAATCATACCCTGCTCATCGGGCGCGACGGCCGGGAAATGATCATTGCCGACAGCGGAGCGCCCATTAAGGACAAAAACGGGACAACCATCGGGGTCGTGCTTGTTTTCCGCGACACCACCGAAAAACAGCGGAATCTTGACAACTTAATTCGGGCCGACAAGATCGAGTCCATCGGAGTTTTGGCCGGAGGAATCGCGCACGATTTCAATAATTTGCTCGGAGGTATTTTCGGGTATATCGATTTGGCGCGCGGTTATGCAGGCCCTAACGAAAAGGTCCAATCGACCTTGGAAAAGGCGCTGAGGGTATTTAACCGGGCGCGTGATTTGACACGTCAGTTGCTGACTTTCTCCAAGGGCGGTTCGCCCGAAAAAAAAGCCGCCGAGCTCGGAGATTTGTTGGAAGAAACCGCCCATTTTGCGCTCAGCGGTTCGAACGTGCGGTGCAAACTGACGATTCCAAAGGATTTATGGGTTTGCGAAATCGACGTTAACCAGATCGGCCAAGCCATTGACAATATATTAATCAACGCCCAACAGGCCATGCCCCAAGGCGGGGAAATTTTAGTGAGCGCGGAGAACATGATCGTTTCCGATGGGTTTTTGGTCCCGCTTAGGCCGGGTCGGTATGTAAAAGTGTCCATAAAAGACCAGGGAACGGGAATAGCCCGGGAACATTTGCCGAAGATTTTCGATCCGTTTTTCACGACCAAGCAAAAGGGCAGCGGTTTGGGGCTTGCCACGAGCTTTTCAATACTCCAAAAACATGAAGGGGCCATCGACGTCGAGTCGACGCTCGGATCGGGTTCGACCTTTTTTATCTACATTCCCGCCTCCTCGCAATCTTCCGAAGGCGGCGCGCGGCGGTCCTCAGGGCCTGATGCGGTAAGTAAAGGCCATGGCCACATTCTCATCATGGACGATGAGGAATTCATCCGCGACGTGGCGTGCATCATGCTGACCAATTTGGGCTACACGGTCGATTGCGCGGCTTCCGGCGAGCAGGCCATTGCGTTTGTCAAAGACCTCGCGGCGCGCAACCTGTCGTATGGGGCGGTGATACTCGATTTGACCGTTCCCGGCGGCATGGGCGGCCAGGAAACCTTGCGGGAGCTTTTGGCGCTTGCCCCGAATATCAAGGCCATCGCCTCGAGCGGCTATTCCGACGACCCGATCATGGCGGACCCGCAAAAATACGGTTTTGTCGACACCATTACCAAACCGTATTTAAAGGAACAAATGAGCGTAGTGCTTGCGCGGGTGACCTCGTCGGTCAATCGCTGACATCCGCCTCATCCTCGGCCCGGAGGGCGGGTTGAGGTTCGGTCAGTCGCGAAACTTAGGTTTGAACCGGTCTTTCCTGCCGCCCCGCTGAAAGCCTTCCCGTTTTTTATCCGAAAACGTTCCCCCATGCCGCCGCTTGTCAAAATGCCCGTTCGGCGGTCCGCCTAATCGCTCGCGCTCGGGCCGGGGCCTTTGCTTTTCGGAAGGGGCTTGCAGCGGCGAATGGATTTTAAGCAGCGCCGCGGCGACGTCCATGGCCGTATGCTCTTCCCCGCAAATACGGTCGACCATGTCGATATAGGGCGTGAGGCGTCCGGCCGCGATTTTCGCCCTGACCGATTCGACGAGCCGCGCGGTCACGCGTTCGCGCGCTTCGTCGAAGGTGGGCGGGTGCTGCCGGACTATGGTGGTGCGCGCGAACCGCTCGATGCTTTTTAGTTTGTAAATTTCCCGCCCGCACACGAAGGAGATGGCGAGGCCTTCTTTTCCGGCGCGGCCGGTGCGGCCGATGCGATGCACGTAGTCTTCCTCGTCCTGCGGAAGGTCGAAATTAAAAACGATGTCGATGTCGTCGACGTCAATGCCCCGGCCCGCCACGTCGGTAGCGATAAGAAGCTGCACGTTGCCCGCCCGAAACGAGTTCATCACCCGGTCGCGCAGGCCCTGCTTCATGTCGCCGTGTAAACTATCCGACGGATATCCCCGCGCCTGCAACTCTTCGACAAGCTCGTCGACCATCCGTTTGGTGTTGCAGAACACGAGTCCTCGCTTGACGGAATAAATATCGATGCAGCGGCAGAGGATTTCGGCTTTTTGCCGGTGTTCGACGTCGAAATAAATTTGTCGCGTTGACGCAACGGTCAAAGATTTTCCGGCCGCTTTTACCAGGTGCGGCTCTACCATGTAGCGTTTGATCAGCGTACGAAAATCCCCGGGCATGGTGGCCGAGAAAAAGGCCATTTGCGGCTTGCCGCCGATGGCCATGAGGATCGAATTGATGTCGTCGCTGAAGCCCATATCAAGCATCTCGTCGGCTTCGTCGAGCACGACCATGGTAATGCTTTTGAACGATAGGGTCTTTCGTTCCAAATGGTCAAGAATACGCCCCGGCGTGCCGATGACAAGGTGTACGCCACGGCGCAGCATGTCGATTTGCCGTTCTATGGGTTGGCCTCCATACACCGGCAGGACGACGACGTTCTTTTTATACCGCGAAAGGCGTGCGCACTCGCCGGCCACCTGCACCGCAAGCTCCCGCGTCGGACACATCACCAGCCCCTGCGGCGCGCGAAGTTTGGGATCGATGCGCTCCAAAAGCGGGATAGCGAAGGCCGCGGTTTTGCCGCTTCCGGTCTCCGATTGCGCCACGAGATCCTTGCCGGTTAAAAGCGCGGGGATTGCGTCGGATTGGATGTGCGTGGCTTTTTCAAACCCCATTTCCGTGATGGCGCGTTGAAGTTCGGTTGAAATATTAAGTTCGTTAAAAAGAATTTGGGGCATGATAAAAGATCTTTTCCACGTTCTATTGAAGGTAGTTTTACGGACTTAAAACCGCTATAAAACTATATCATGACGCTTTTCATGGCGTCGGCCGCGTTTTTATGGCCGATTCAAGGGCTTTTGAAAAGGTCTTGATTGAAAAAGGCTTTTGGATAAAGCCGAGCGCCCCGTTTTCAAGCATTTTGTTCGCTTCGTTGTTGACGACGTATCCGGAGCAGGCAAGGACCTTGACGCCCGGATTAAGGGCCTTCATGGCCATAAAGCAATCATAACCCCCCAAATGCGGCATGATGATGTCTAAAATCACCACGTCGATAGTATCGGCGTGGGTCCGATAATAGTCTAAGGCTTCCCGGCCGTCGGGTTTCGTGACGACCGAATATCCCAAATCCGCGATCATTTCCGCGGCCATTTCCCTCACCAGCGGTTCGTCGTCGGCCAAAAGCACGACCCCGTTACCCTTTGAAATTTCCATCGTCGCCTCATTGACCCGCGCCTCGATATCGCGTGTAAGCGGCAGGTAGATTTCGGCCCGTGTTCCGGTCCCCGGTTTGCTGGTAAGCTCGATATAGCCGTTATGGCTTTTAATGGTCCCGTAAACGCTTGGCAGTCCGAGCCCCGTGCCCTTGCCTTTTTCCTTAGTGGTAAAGAAAGGCTCGAACGCCTTGGCAAGCGTTGCCTCGTCCATGCCCATGCCCGTATCGGCGACGCGGATTCTAAGGTAATTGCCCGGAGCGATGTTAAACGCTCCGCGGCTGGGGTCGCTTGGCGAAAGCCCGACCACTTCCGTTGAAAAAATCAAATCGCCGCCGTCGGGCATGGCGTCTTCGGCGTTGACGGCCAGATTGGTGAGGGCGTTTTGCAATTGGTTGCGGTCTCCCATGATCGTTGATTGCAGGGCGTCGAGGTTTGAGTGGACCGTTATTTTTTTGTCCATGGTATGTTTACAAATCTCAACCACGTCCACGATCACCTGGTGCATGTCGAAAGCGCTTACCTCGATTTTCCCTTTGCGCGCATAGGCGAGGAGCTTTGCCGTGAGGTCCGCGCCGCGCTTGGAGGAATTGAAGATCGACGTGGCGTATTTGACGAGCGTTGCGTCGTGGCCGTATTTACGCGTAATCAGATCGGCGTAACCGGAAACGGCCGCGAGGATATTGTTGAAATCATGCGCTACGCCGCCCGCGAGCCGGCCGATGGCTTCGAGTTTTTGGGCGTGAAAGAGCTGGTCCTTTGTTTCGCCGAGTTCGACGATCGTTTTTTTAAGCTCAAGATTGTCTTCGACGGATTTGCCGTGCAAGGTCGAAACGATGTACTCGAAGTAATATGCCACGATCCAAACCGCTGAAAATGAAAAAAAGAACGTTATTTTTAAGTCCGCGTCATACTTTTTATATGAAGGAAAAACCGGGACGACGAAACAAACCGCCATGATGACCATATACGCGAGCACGACCGCGCTGCCGAGTTTACGGTTGAGAATAAATATGAGGACGGCCGGAAGAGAGTACGACCATAGGAGGCCGGTATGGTTTACGCCCGTGGAAATGGCCAAATATCCGAACAAAGCGATGACGACCATAACGCCGCCGATCCGGGGAACGGCGATTTTCTTGACGGTCCAATGATAGATCGACAGCGCCGCCAAAAGCAGGGCGGAACCGATGTCGACGCATCCGAGCGTAAAGGCGCCGTGCGTGAGGCGGCTTATGCCGAAAGGGGTAAGGAAGGCTATACCGACAAGAACGATGATATTGAACAGGATGATTTCGCCGCGCAGCTTGATGTCCGCCGAATCGGCGTATCCGCTCGTCAGGACCGCGTACAAAAACCGGTTTACGCGGCTGAAACGGTTTTGTTTGGATTGAGGTTCCATGCTTCAGAAATGATACCAATATACCGGCGATTTGACAATGAGTAAATGCGCGGGGAATGGAAGAAAAAATCGCCGGGGATGGCCGCTATTTAATCAGCGACAACCTGCGGTTCACCGAAAAGGCCTCCGGCCAAAGGCAAGCCGTCATCATCGCATCAAGTGCAGTTGCCTGGTCACCATCCGCTCCCCAGCCTGGGCCTCAACCACGTATAAACCGTTTGAATGGTCCCCAGCGTTCCAAACGACTTTTCCATCCCGGACATTGCGAAAAGACGCCACAATTGCCCCGGTAAGCGTACATATCTTCACGTCAATGGGAGCAAGGAGATCAGGCAGGCCGATCGTCACCATGGAATTGAAGGGGTTGGAAAAAACGACAAGGGTCGGATTTGACGGAATGGATCGATTAATGCCGCTTCGAACCGGCATGCTTGAACCGCACGGATGATAGGTGCGCCACATATCGTCGATAAAGGTGTACTGCGGGAATTCGCCTTGCATTATTCCGGCCGTCTGCTGTTGCCGGTCCCACGAGGCGCTGTAGTCGAACGTGCTTTGCGCCTTGATGGTATCGATTGCCGCCGAGTCGTTTTCGCACATCCACCGGATGGCATAATCGAAAAATGCCGGATGGTTCCAAACGGTTTCCGCCCCCATTAAATGCATGGTCAAGGCCTCGCCGATCCAGCACATCGACGTGCAGCAGCGCCGGTATGCTTCGCCCAACTGCTCCGAAGGGTTAAGAAGCGGCCAATCTTTGGGCTGGAGCTGTTCATAGGGGCCATAAAGCCCGGCGCTTACCGGCGTTCCGTCCGCATGGACTCCATAGTGCCCTCCGTAAATCACCGTGGCGCCCTGCCAAGCCTTGGTATAGCTTCCCGCAGGCGCAAGCGTCTTGATATAGAGCGTTTGCATATCTTCGCCGAACTTATCGGGAAAATACGTCGACACGTTTTTCATGGAATCGCATTGCAGCAAAATGCCCGCAAGGACAATGGGCATTTTCCTGCCGCTACGGTGCCCGCCGAAGGCCGGCCATCCGTATCCGGCCTTGAGGCTGCCGAATAAATCGATGCCGTACTGGACAAGGTAATTGGTAAGGTTGTTTTTTTGCGCGGGCGTAAAGTTAAGCGACAACATAAGCCCCGCATAGGAAACCGCGAAGCCCACATATGCGCCATAGGACGGCATATACTGCGCGGGAGCGTCGAACAGAAAGGGGTTCATGTCGAGCCAGGGCCTTCGAAACCACGTCTCGAACTGCGCAAGTGACGGGGTCGCGGCGGGATTGGGCGGCGCTACGGACGCAAGGAGCTGGCGCTTGAGCGAATCGGCGTGATAAATCCTCTGCGTCCGGTCGCAATACGACGGACGGAAAGCGTCCGCCGAAACGGCGGCCTGTAAGACCGTAAGGACCGACACGCCGGCCACCGGGCTTATGCTTTGATCGCCGGAGCGCATCACTTCGGGAACATTGTGGTATTGCGCGGAAGACAAGCTTATCGAGGAAACCAGGGCGTCGCCGGGTTTTAGGGACAGGGGCGGATAGACACGCTCGCCCGCGTTAAACCACCACGATTCGTCGCTCCCGTCGTTAAGCCGTTGGTCGAAGGCGCTTTTTCCGTCGGGAGTGGGCAGGTTAAGGACCGACCCGTTCGCATACGGCGTGGTCGTTTGCGGAATAGGGGTAATCGCGGTCACGGTCACCGGGCCCACCACGTAATAGTCGCCGTTGACAAATTGCCCGACCGGCACGGCCCCTGAAAACGTCCAGGTGACGCTGTCTTTGGTGATGCTGGTTTGTAAAGGAAGGGCCGCGATTGAAGCGGCGCCGATAATGCAGCCGACGATGGATGCCGCGGCGAGATACCTAGAGAACGCGACTTTTTTCATGTCCCGACTCCTTTCGTGCGCCATGAGGGGAGACCGTATTTATAGTACCATTGCGCACGGGAAAATGCCGCCGGATTTTATCAGGGGAGAATGCCCGCGATTTTAAGCACGCCCCAAATCGCGGCGATAAGCAGCAGCCCGCCGCCGACGATTGTCAGCGTCGGAACAAGCGAGGAGGAATTGCGGGCTTTTTTCTTGCGCACGGAGGAACTTATCGAGGGAGCGGCGTTGGTGGCGAAATAATACAAAACGTCGGAGGGCGAATGGTCGGAGATGGACCTGAATTCGCGGTAGAGCGCCCCGCCGAGTTCCGCGGCCGTGCCGTAGCGCACCGAGAGGTCCAGCGACATGCTGCGGTCCACGATTTCCTTGACGGATTGCGGGACCGAAACGTCGAAGGAATCGATGGGGGCGTATTCGCCCTTGGATTTCTGCCGCACGAGTTCGGAAATGGTCTTT
>Ga0182027_10004238_pt1 | contig 22326 bp, 19 predicted proteins | sample 712E1DmetaG_FD_121300 | JGI IMG/M metagenome (GOLD analysis project Ga0182027, IMG submission 121300) | Permafrost microbial communities from Stordalen Mire, Sweden - 712E1D metaG (Illumina Assembly) | ecosystem: Environmental > Terrestrial > Soil > Wetlands > Permafrost | place: Sweden... | reverse complement strand
TGGCATATACAACGCGGATCAAATTTGCCGCTTTCCGATGTTAATACTGGATAATATCTTTAATCCCTTAATGGAAGCTTTTCCACAGGCTCAATCACAAAATGTCTTGACCCCGTACCAAATTTTTCTTATTGCAACCAGCAGGAAAAAGGAATATCATTAAAATATGCTAAAAAAACTCGCGATTTTTGACATAGACGGAACCATATTCCGATCCAGCTTGGTTATTGAGCTTAGCCAGGCTTTGGTCAGTGCCGGGATTTTTCCCGTTACCGCGCGAAAAGAAATCAGCAAAGAGTATTTGGCGTGGCTTAACCGCAAGGGTAGTTACGAGGCATATATAGACAAAGTCGTAAAAATTTACGTAAAATATATAACGGGTAAAAAATTTATAGAGGTAGATAAAATCGCGCGCCAGGTTATTGCTTACCAAAAAGACCGCGTATACCGCTTTACCCGCGACTTTATAAAAAAACTTAAAAAGCAAAATTATTTGCTTGTGGCTATTTCCGGCTCGCCCTCTTACATAGTTGCCCAATACGCCAAAGCTATTGGGTTTAATTTATTTTTTGGCACGGAGCTGGAAATTGTCGGCGGAAAATTTACGGGAAAAGTAAAAAGTTTGGAGTCGGCTTACAACAAAGCGAAAATTGTTAAAGATCTTGCAAAGAAATATCGCGCTGATTTAAAATCATCGGTCGCGGTAGGGGACACCGAAGGCGACATAGAAATGCTTAAGTTAGTCGGCCGGCCGATTGCCTTTAATCCCAATTTGGGTTTGGCAACATTCGCCAAAAAACATAACTGGACCGTGGTAGCTGAGCGCAAAGATGTGATTTACCAGATAAAAAAGTTTGATTTTTTAAGTTAGTGTTCGAATCTACGAATAAAGCGAATCTGCGAATGGATACGAATTAGAAAGTTATGGTAAATTATAAAGTAAATAAAGAGAAAGTTTTGTTTGCCGACGAGTCGTTTACAATCAAAGGAGTTTGTTTTTATGTACAGAAAAAACTTGGCAGGTTTGCCAAAGAAAAACAATTTGCCGACAGCCTTGAAGAAAGGCTAAAAGAGCTGGGCATTCCTTATCGCAGGGAATTAGTCGCTACCGGAACCGGCAACCGTATGGATTTTGTGGTTTATGATAAAATTTTAATAGAAGTTAAAGCTAAACCGTATTTAAATCAGGACGATTTTGCCCAAGTAAAAAGGTATTTACAAGTTTTGGATTTACAACTGGGTTTGTTAATTAATTTTTGGGCGAGATCCGCTTTGCCCTATCGGGTTTTGCGCGAATCTAATTCGTAGTTTTTCGTAGATTCGTTTAAATTCGTAGATTCGATGACTTTTTGATAAATTTATGACCATTAGCCTAATAATTCCCGCATACAACGAAGAAAAATACATCGGCGATTGTTTGCGCGGCATTCTTAAATACGCGCCGGAAAATTTAAAGGAAATTATTGTGGTCAATAACGCCAGCACCGACAACACGGCCGCAGTTGCATCGTCTTTTAACAAAGTCCGGGTCGTAAACGAGCCGCAAAAAGGCCTAACCAAAGCCCGGCAGAGAGGTTTACAGGAGGCAACGGGCGATTTGCTTGCTTTTGTGGACGCCGACAGCCTGGTGCCGGATAACTGGTTTAAGATTATCAATCGCGAATTTTCCGCTGACCCAGGCATTGTCTTTTTAAGCGGCCCTTATATTTATTATAATACCCCGGCTTGGCAAAAATGGCTGGTACATTGGATGTATTGGCGGGGGCTTGGGCGCATAATTTATTTTTTCACCGGTTATATGGCCGCAGGCGGCAATATGGTTATGAGCAAGCAGGCCTTGCAAAAAATCGGCGGCTTTGATACCAGCATCGCTTTTTACGGGGAAGATACGGACATAGCCAGAAGGCTCCATCAGATTGGCAAAACCAAATTTAATTTTGATTTTACCATGCTGACTTCGGGCCGCAGGTTTGCCGGCGAAGGCACCATAAAAACCGGCGCCAGGTATGTGGCGAACTATACTTCCATTATGCTTACAAAAAAACCGGCAATGAAAAAGTATAAAGATATCAGGTGAAAATTATTGTAATCGGATTTTCCGGCCGCCTCTTGCGCGGCAACGGATTTTTTTATATGATACCAAGGCTATGTATTACTTCGCTTACGGATCCAATATGAATTTGGCGCACATGCGCAGGCTTTGCGGCTGGAATTATCAGGCGTTGGGGCCGGCGCAGCTTTTGGATTATGAATTCGGGCTGGATTTGCGCGGCTATAACAACATCCGCCCCCAAAAGGGAGCGTTCGTGTGGGGAGTGCTGTTTGAATTGCAGGAAAGCGCCCTAAAGGCTTTGGACGAGTTTGAGGGTTACCCGGAAGTTTTTACCCGCGAAGAGGTTTATGTGACAGACAATCAACACAAGAAATTTAAGGCCTGGGTGTATAGGGAGTCGCCGGAGCAATTTGGGGGGATGCGGCCGCATCCGGAATATTTTAGCCGGATTCTGGCCGGCGCCAGGGAGAATTTTTTGCCCGAGAGCTGGATTAAAAAATTGGAAGGATTTTTGGAGCAAGAAGATACGTAATTTTTATACCGCCGACGGGCGGTTTTAATTTTGTCAAAGTTTTTTATTAAGATTATAATATAGATATGATAAGAAAAGTCTTTAAAACCGGCCATTCGGCCGCGATAACCATCTCCAAAAGCCTTTTAAAGGATATGGGTTTAAAGGTGGGCGATACCGTCAAACTGGAAATCAGCGCGGATAAGGAAGAAATTATTATCCGCCACGGGAAAAAGGAAAGCCAGTTAAGTTTGGGATTAAAGGTAAGGCCGAGGTTATAAGAGTTAAAAGTTAAAAGTGGAAAGTTATGGCGAAACATATCAATATTAAAATTTTCGGGCGGGTGCAGGGCATTGGTTTTAGATTTTGCGCTTACGAAAAGTTTGTGGAATTGGGCTTGGCCGGCAAAGCGGAAAATACCGAAGACAGAGGTATGTTAGTGGACGTTGAGGGTCCCGAAGAAAAACTTGAGCAACTAATCAGTTGGTGCCGTGTGGGGCCGACGGGAGCCAAGGTGGATCGGGTGGAAGTTACTGAAGTTGCCGAGCCTTTTGTGGCGCTAAAGATGGGATGAAAATTAAAGTGGCATTTTAATGATGCGTAGTTTTACTACAAAAGTTATTTTATCGGTCTTGGTTCTTTTGGCAGCCGGAGCGGCGGCCTTATTTTTTTATTTCCATCGGGAACCCCTGGAATTGCCGCAATCAAACCCAAACGTGCATTATTCCTATTTTTCCCAAAAAGATTTTTTTGACCAGGCGTATTCGGCGGCAAAACCCGTAAATCAAAAAGCCGCAGGGCAAATTAAAGGCATTATCTTTAACCATCATTTGTTGGCCGCTTCTTATATTGCCGAAACCTTCAATGCCGTAGCGACCAACGTGCCCGTTACCGTTTTGCTTATTAGCCCTAACCATTTTTCCGCCGGCAAGGCCGACGTCATTACTTCCGCGGAAAATTGGCAGACTCCGTATGGGATCTTGCAAGCGGATACGTCCGTTGTCCAAAATTTATCCCGGGATAATTTAGCAAATATAGAAGAAAGCCCGTTTGCGCAGGAACACGGCGTAACCGGAATTGTGGCGTTTATCAAAAAATCCTTGCCTAACGCCAAAGTGGTACCGCTAATTTTTAATGACAGGATAAAGCTTGGGCAGGCAGTGGCGCTTGCCGTCCAATATAACCAAGTTCTTCCGGCTAACACCTTAATTGCCGGATCGTTTGACTTTTCCCACTACTTAACGAGTCCCGCCGCGGATTTCCATGACGTAGAAAATTTAGCGGCCGTAGAAAATTTTGATTTTAACAAGATCGGCCGGTTGGATTCGGACTCGCGGCCCGGTTTGGCATTTTTTCTGGAATTGCTTAAGGATTGCGGTAGCCAAAATTTCCATCTTTTGGAAAATTCCAACTCCGCTAAACTGACCCATCAGGACGTGCTGGAAACCACAAGCTATATAGACGGGTATTTTACCAAAGGGGCGCCCGCAACATCATCGGCGGATACCTTATTGGTGCTGCCGGCAATTGCCGCATCGCCAATCGTTGCCGCCTCACTAGGCCGTAATAATAAAACCTGGTCGGTAGAGTATTTGGAACGCCTTTTTTTTGGGCAGGATAAAACCGTGGTCAAAATCAGCGGCGCTTCAGGCACATCGGAAAGCCTGCTTAAACGCTATGGCGTAACGGATATGGTAACCGCCGACAAAACAGTAGACATCGGAAATCATCAAGTTAAAATATTAGTTCAAGCAAATCAACCTGAAGCAAAACAGGCCCTGGATGCCGGGGCAAGCGTAGTTGTGCAATACGGCGCAGTTACCGACACATTCAGTCTGTATAACAATAAGCCGATTATAAGCTTGCGCGGTAATTTGCTATCGGACTCGGTGCTGCAAAATGGCGGTGTAAGCTTGGCCTTTGGGCTTGCTTTTGAGCAGGGCCAATTGCAGCTAACAATATTGCCAATAGTGGTAAAAAACGGCATAGCTAAGTTGATGGTTGGAAAAGAACGTGATAAAGTATTGGTAGATACGGCCGCGGCTTCAAACGCGGATTTAGAAATAAAAAATCAAATAATCCAAGGGCTTGTAACATTAAAATATTAAATTTATGGATCAAGAGCCGGTACAGAATAATTCCTATCAGCCCCAAAACCAGGATGTGGTTCAGCCGACCATGCCGACAATACCGCCAAAAAAAAGCCGGGCTCCGGCTATCGCAATCGCCGTGCTAGTTTTATTGGCGCTCGCGGGATTCGCGTTTGGTTTTTGGCAGTACAGTAAAAATAACAGCCAGAATAAGCCTGCCCCCCTCCCGGTCGCAGTTACTCCTAGTATTGTTCCCAGCGTCAGCAATTATCCAACCTCGACCCAAGCGGCCGAAAACCCAACCACCACGCCGAATAATTATCCAACCAGCACTTTGCCCGCGGACTACGTGGCGACGCCTCCCGTATGCCAAAATCCCGGGCCGATTTTAGCCAGCAAGTCGGCAGTGGTGCAGTGGGTGAGTCCGCAGACTTTAAATAATTTTACCTTGTTTGCTTCCGCTTCGCCTTCGCCGGACAGCGATTATGGTAGCGACAGCAGCGTTTTAGTCGGGCATTTTATCGCGGGCCAATACCAAGGGGGCGATTTACTTATTACAACAATGACCTTTAATTCGCCCGGCGGGCCCTCTTGGTTTTATATTGTCCGCCTGGGCAGCCAATATACGGTGTTGGATAAATATTCAGACACATTGCCTGACCCGTCAGACATTAAACTAACAGCGGTTTTGGCGGAAGACAAAAATTTTGATTTGCCGGATTTGGACTTTCCACAAACCCTGCATTCCCAAAACCCCGCGGCTGATTTTACCTTGGCCGGTAATTTGGGTTTTTATAAAAACGGCGTGAAAGTTTTTTGCGCCGACCATTATGTTAAAGCGTTTACCGATCCAGGCGTCGGCGATGTTTATACGGATGCGGGAACCGAATCAATTGGCACCGGCCCGTATGCCTATTTCCCAATGTTTGGTTTTTACGTTAAAGCGCCGGACGGCATGCAGGAAACTTACCAGCTTAATGTGGATTTTACCGGCAAAGACAATGTACCAGAGGTTTCGTTTAACGGCGGCAAAAAAAATATACAGGAATATTCCTTTCAGCACATTGGCGGTTGCGGCGCATCGCAGTTTTTGGACATTGTTGATGTTAAGGCGTCCGATTTGGTTCAAATTGGCACCACCTTTGGCGGCCAAACAATTTACGGTTATCGTGACAGCCAGAATGCGGACTTAACCGGCATGTATGGCGATATTTATACGCCGGACGGACAAACCAATCCTTCGTATGCTCAATTTTTGGCTGATAATCCGATCTTTTTTTGGCAAGATCCGTTTGGCCAATTTGTGCGGTTTAAGATTACGAAATATCAGCCGCTGGCCGAGTGCGGCAAGCCGGTAATTTATTTGTATCCGCCGGAGACGGAAAAAATTTCGGTACAGATAAATCCTTTGGGCGGCTTGTTTAAAACCGAGCCGGCTTATAACAACGGCTGGAATGTTTTAGCCGATCCCCAAGGCAGCCTCACCAACCTTGCCGACGGACAAAAGTATCCGTATTTGTTCTGGGAAGGGCGCGGGGGAATGTATCAGACGCCGGACAAAGGGTTTGTGGTGGCGCAGGCGGATGTGCATCAATTTTTAACCCAAAAGTTGCAGCAACTGGGGCTTAATCAGAAAGAATCCGCGGATTTTATGCAGTTTTGGGAACCGAAAATGCAGGGAGCCCCGTATTATTTTGTGACTTTTATGGGCAACGACATCATGGATCAGCTCGCTCCTTTATCCATAAACCCAAAACCCGACACGGTTATCCGCGTTTTGATGGACTTTAAACCGCTTAGCCAGCCTATAAATGTGGAGGGTTTTAATATCCGTACGCCCGCGCGGAAAGGTTTTACTGTAGTGGAGTGGGGAGGGGTGTTAAACAGCGGTAAGAATTAAATATGAAAAAATCCATATTTGTCGTCATCCTAATAATTGTTTTATGTTTGGCCGCGTTTATTATTTATAAATATTCCGGCAAGCATACGACTACTTTTAGCAACCAAAATCAACAAATAATTAACACAACCACGCCTATGACCATTACCAGTCCGGCTTTTAGCGACAACCAGGCCATACCCAAACAATACACCTGCGACGGCGCCGGCATAAATCCGCCTTTGCAATTTGCCAGCGTGCCGAGCGAGGCAAAAACTTTAGCTTTGCTGGTGGAAGATCCCGACGCCCCGACAGGGACATGGATCCATTGGCTTATGTGGAACATCCCTTCAGCGGTAAGCCAAATTGCCGAAAACAGCGTGCCGGAGGGAGCAGTCCAGGGACAGGGGAGCAGCGGGCAAAACGTTTACGGCTCGCCCTGCCCGCCCAGCGGCATCCACCGTTATATTTTTACCGTTTACGCTTTGGATGGCAAACTTGTACTGCCGTCTTATTCTACGGTTGAAAATTTGCAGGCCGCCATGCAGGGACATATTATTGACCAAGCCCAAATAATCGGTTTGTACGGGAGATAGAAAAACGAATTAACACAAATCAAAAGACCAATTTTCACGAATTGCGAAAGCCGTGATGATAACATCAGAACGGCTTTTTATGTTGCACTACATAAGCAACCTTAATTAAATATGCTAAAATAAACTTATATGGATAAAAATTATTTTGGTTTTGTTGACGAGAGCGGCGTCCTTGACGCCCCAAACAGCGCGCAACCGTTTTTCGCGGTCGGATTTCTTAAGTTGCAAGACACTGCCGACATTGGCATAAAACTGACCCAAAGGCATTACGACTATTTTTCCAGCCAAAAAGAAAAACGACGGGAATTGTTAACCAGTCTGCGCGCCCAGCCGCATAGCTTAAATGACCATGAACTAAATCTTTTGCTCGCTTCCACACGGCACGCCGAATACAAATTCACCAACATTAACTACAATACTCTTGAACGTTACAAGGCTTTGCTGGATACGGCGCTTGAATACCCCTTATACTTTGCCGCACTGGTCATTGATAAGACAGATCCGCTGTATGACAAGACAATCTATAAAAATTATTGGTATGCCTATATGCACTATACCAAGCTCTTATGCCGGGAGCATTGCAAGCCGGGAGAGCGACTGTGCGTTATTGCCGATTATATGAATAAACCCAATGCTTCGGATAAATTTTTTGAGCACGAAATTAACGAAATGCCCAATGTTTTTAATACCCTCCGCGCCCATTCCGAAACATTTACCCTCTTGCAGGTCTGCGATATATTGCTTGGCTCGGTGGTATTCCAATGGAAGCAAGCCAAAGGCCTAATCAATAATTCCGGCCGTGAAGTGGCAAAAAACAGATTTGTCAGCCACTTGATAAAAAAGCTCGGCCTGCCTGCAAATGAAAAATACCCTCTGGCTAAAAGGGTAAATTATCAAGACTCATTTTATTTCAACGTTACGCCGCTGGATTTAAAACAAGAGAAAAAATAGCAATAAAAAAATGGGGGTGTCTAGAGACCTAGACTCCCCATTTCTTATGTCTATACAATAAACCATATTTACACTTTTGTCAAGCAAAATTATTTGGCGTAAATAAAAGGGCTGTCGGCCAACACGCGGCGCCTTTTTATTTTATAGGTCATAGTCAAGGAACCTTATCTGTTGAAAACATATTAAAACTTAAACAATTCATTTAAGGTTATGCCTAAAGCCCTGGCTATTTTTTCTATATTTTTTAGTGCTATATTCCTTTCGCCTCGTTCCACGCCGCCAATATAAGTCCTGTCTAAATGAGCCTTATTGGCTAAGGCCATTTGGGAATTAATACCCTTTTGCAGGCGTAATTGCTGGATTCGCTTGCCAAATTTCTTTAATAGAATGTCATCGCTTTTATTCACCTTTTAAGAATAAACAGCAGATGATTATAAGGCGACGGACTATGAGTATCCCTTACTTGCAAACTTGTTTCAATTATGCTATAATTAAGTCAGCTGTTAAATATTAAAATCTTAATTTATGTTCAAAAAATATGTGTTTAGTTTTATGGCATTAGCCTTGGTAGGGGGCTTTTCCACTCCTGCCTTTGCTAATGCGGCCGCAACAATTACAAATGTGTCTCCGGTTTCCGGCACACAGGGTTCCGCCATCACCATTACGGGTAGCGGATTCGCTTCCCTTAATTTGCCCACTGGAAGCGACCAGTATGGAGATGGTGTTTGGTTGACAAATGGCAGCTATTCAATGGGTATGAATGTAGCGGTTCAGAATGATAACATAATGACCGCAACCTTGCCCATTGGCCTCTGTCCAGGAACGGAACCGCCTTCTTGTTCCTCTAATTTTGAAACTCAAAATGTCCCCGCTGGTGGCTATTCCATTTATATTAAGAGCAATAACGGACAAAATGTCAGCAACAAATTTACTTTTGCAGTCGTTACGCTAGTTTCCCCCGCCCCTACTGGCGGCGGCGAATACGTCAACAATACCTATAATTTTGAAATGTATTTAGATGGCACCTGGAATGGCTATCAGGTCATTACTAATACCACGGGCAACGGAATGACAATCGAGTTCTCAATGCCTTATACCGACCCTCACTATGGCAATGGCCCGGGTAATGTAATTGCCCTCTATATTTCTGTTTATACTGAAGGCCAATGGGCTTCGGAGCAAGCCCAGGAGGGGCCGAAGCCGCAATTGTTGAAAGACACGGGAACTACGGTTTACGCTTACAGTACTTGGCAAGACAGCCCGTCAGATTTGCAAAATTTGAATATCCAAGGGGCAACCAATTCCTTTGCAGTAACAAACCCAACATCTACTGGACAGTCGGTCAGCGGCTCACCAACCCCCTCAACCCCTATGCCGACACCAACCACCGGTAGCGGTATAAATTTGCCTGACGGAACCGTCATTAAACTTCCCGGCAGTCCTACCGTATATTTGGTTTCGGGCGGACAGCTTAAGCCGTTTACTTCGGCTCAAGATTTTTTGGGTCAAGGTTATTCATGGTCTCAAATTCAACAGGTAAGCCCCAGCCAAGTTCCTAGCGTTCCTGTAACCGGTACTAACTCGGGTTCCGGCACTTCCAGTTTTTATCCTTATCCGTCCGGAAGTATTGTTAATGACAATGGGACTGTCTACTTTATTAGTGGCTCAACAAAAGTTCCTTTCACAAACTATAATGCTTTTGTGGGCTTAGGTTATTCTCTGCGCAATGTTGTCCAAGGTGATTTGACTAACTATACTTTGGGCAGTCATATGATTACTACTGCCAACGTTGCTCATCCCTGGGGTAGTTGGTTAATTTACCAAGGCACGGTTTATTATTCTACTCAAAATGGTATGATTGGAGTACCGAGCGCCCAAATATTTACCTCCAATGGCGGCAGTTGGAATTTGTTAGTCAAAACTAACTCCTACGACATAGCTGCCTTAAATGCCAATTCGAATCTTCCCCCCTTGACGCTAAGTGATTCAAGGATATATTCTGCGAAATAGTTTGCTGATATAATTGCGAAAACTACCAGTTTAGAGCTGGTAGTTTTTGTTTGCCGAGACAAAAAAGCGGCGGATACCCGGTTTTTGGATTGCTCCATAACCTGACGTCGGTCAGAAATATGGATTTTTGTTTTCCAGAAAAAATGGTATAATAAAAATACAGAAAAAAGGATTTTTTGAAACAAAATGCCCATAATCAGCCGGCAAAAAAAACAATCAGGGTTCATCCAGCACTATTTTTTTCCTGGGAAAAATAGTGCTGGGTTCACGTTAATGGAATTGCTGGTAACAATCGCGATTTTCGCAATTTTGCTTGTGGGCGTTTTGGGGTCTATTGGCGCCGTAACCAAAGCGGTTAAACTGGCGCGGGAAAAAATCACCCTCTCCAGCCTGTCCACCAATTATTTGGAAATAGTCAGGAATATGCCCTACAGCCAGGTCGGCACCGTTCAGGGAAACCCGCACGGCTCCTTGCCGGACCAGCCTAACGCTATTAGCCAGGTTATCAACGGAGTCACTTATAATATTTATTACGAGGTTAACTATTACCATGACCCGGCCGATTCCGCCACCGGCACCCCGGATTATAAAATGGTTAAGATGAGCATCGTTAACACTTCTACCAACCAAATAACTGACTTCCAAACCACCGTGGTTCCGCAGGGCGTAATTAGCACTCCGAACACCGGCGCTCTGCAAGTAAACGTCATCAACGCCCAAGGCCAGCCGCTGGTCGGGGCCAACGTGACCATTACTTATCCGACAACTTCCCCTTACACTTATAATTTACCCGACGTTTCCGATGTCAACGGCCAGGTTTTGGAAGTCGGCTTGCCCAAAGCCACGAATGGTTACAGGATTGTGGCTACAGCGCCCGGCTATTCCACCGACTCCACTACTCCCATAACCGGTTCAAATCCCAATCCCGTCCACCCCGACCCCACCGTGGCCACCGGCACCATTACTCAACTGACTTTGTCCATAGACCTGCTGGCCAATTTAAAAATTAAGACTCTAAATTCCGTCTGCCAGCCCTTAAGCGGCGTTAATTTAAACGTGTCCGGCGCCAAACTTATTGGCCAAACCCCTAATGTCGTAAAATTTAACGGCAATTATTCTTCGGTTTCCGGGGCTATCCCTTTAAACAACATTGAATGGGATACTTATACGCCGACGCTGCTTACCGGGCAAAGCGTAATTACCTACGGCACTTCGCCCATCCAGCAAATTACTATGTTGCCCAACACTACGCAGACTTTCACCATGATTTTAGGCTCCAACACTACGCAGAACAGCCTATTGGTGATAGTTAAAGACGCCTCAAATGCCACGGCTTTGGAAAACGCTTCTGTAACTTTAACCGACGGCGGCAGTTTTAGCCAGACGCTGCTTACCGGCGGGAGCGTGTGGGTGCAGAATAACTGGAACGGCGGCAGCGGCCAGGCGCAGTGGTCCAGCTCTACCCCGAGCATGTATTTTCAGGACAACGGCAATGTGGACGTGTCTGCTGCCGGGCAAATAAAACTTAAAAAAATCGGCGTCTCCAGCTACACCACGGCCACCGGAACTTTGGAAAGTTCGGCTTTTGATACCGGTACCAACGCCACAAATTATACCATCCTTTCGTGGCAGCCGCCTTCCCAGAGCGCTTCCACCACGGTAGCTTTCCAGGTAGCCGCCAATAACGATAACGCCACCTGGAATTACGTCGGGCCGGACGGAACGGCAAACACGTATTTTACCACCCCGGGCCAGGATATGGGCAGTATTTTGGACAATAACGAATATTTCCGCTATAAAGTTTTTTTGTCCACTTCAAACCAGGCCAAAACTCCCACGTTGACTTCGGTTAATGTGAATTTTGTGACAGGCTGTTTTACTCCGGGGCAGGTAATTTTTACCGGGCTTGCCGCGAAAACTTATTATCTTACCGTTTCCTACACGGGACGCCAAACGCAGAGTAATATACCCGTGCAAGTAAACGGCAACCAGTATTTTCAGGTATTAATGAGCCCTTAGCCCAACGAAGTTGGGCTAAGTAATAACCAATAATAAATAATTTATAATTTATAACTTTGGGAACAGGATAATAAAGTTAAAGGTTATTCGTAAGGTTATTAGTTATCAATTATTAATTATTAGTCTTTGTGGAAGAAACAAAATATAACAAATTACAGAATAGTTCCGGCTTTACCCAGCACCACTTTTTGATTAAAAGAGTAAGTCTATGGATATTTTGAAAAATTTACCTTCAAGATTAAATGTAAAAAATTCCACGAAAAGTGGTGCTGGGTTTACTATCATCGAACTGCTGGTGGTGATTTTTGGTTTTAGCCTCATAGCCTGGGGTTTAATAGCGCTGGTGTCCAATATTTTTACATTTTCCAACCAGCAGAGCGGCCTGCTTAGCGATGCCGACCAGGCCAGAAATTTGGCTTTCCAGATTGCCTCCGAACTTCGCAACGCCCAGACCGGCAGCAACGGGGCTTATGTTTTGGATACCGCGGCCACGGGCACGGTTATTTTTTACTCGCCCAATGCCGACGTTACTCCCGACATAGAGAAGGTCCGTTATTTTGTGCAAAATAACCAACTGTGGAAAGGCGTTACCGACTACAACCCCGGTGCTCCTAGTGTCAGCACTGCTTATAGTACCAGCACTGAACAGACTTTCGTGGTCCAAAAAGATTTGGCTAACGGCTCCGCCCCGGTATTTTATTATTACGACGGGACATATGTCGGCTCGTCAACCCAGGCCTCGCTGTCGGCTCCGGTTAACGTCACGCAGGTAAAGTTTATAAAAGTAAATATCCAGATTTATAATAAAGCCGGAGTAAAAAATACCAATACCTATTCGGTAACGGCCGGCGCGGCTATACGCAATTTAAAGACGAATCTTGGCAATTGACAAGAGTTAAAAGAATTAAATGATTGACAAGATTAAGGAATTGCCGAATTTAAAACAATTTTTCCGGATGATTTTGAATGCAATTCTCTGCGCAGCCCATTCTTGTCATTCATGTCAATCTTTTAAATCTTGTCAATGAAATTTATGTTAAATCGTAAATCTAAAATCTTAAATCTAAAATCTAATGACGGTAGTATCCTGATTTTCACCATTGTGATTATTTTTATTTTTAGCCTGGTAATGTTGGGACTTTTGGGCTACGCTACGATGCAGATTAAAGTTACGCGCAGCGCGGTGTATGACCAGCAGGCTTTTCAGATAGCGGAAGCGGGAGCCAATTATTACCAGTGGCATTTGGCGCATTTCCCTAATGATTTTTGGGACGGCAACGCCAGCACCACGCCCGGACCTTACGTCCATAATTATCTTGATACCGACAGCGGCCAAATTTTAGGACAGTTTAGTTTAAGCATCACCCCGCCCGCGACAGGCACAACCATTACTACGATTGCGTCTACCGGAACGGCCGCGGGAAATCCCAAGGAAAAACGGAAGGTAACCGTGCGTTACGGCATTCCCAGTCTGGCTCAATACGCTTTTTTAACCAACGGCGACGCCTGGATTGGCCCGGACGAAAGCGTCAGCGGGCAATTTTTCAGCAACGGCGGCGTGCGTTTTGACGGCACGGGCAACGCCCCGATTATGTCGGCTAAAAGCACCTATACCTGCCAGAGCTGGTCCGGCAGCCCTTGTCCGGCCAGCGAAAACGGCATTTGGGGAGTCGCACCGCAATCTACCCAAAATTATTGGCAGTATCCCGTGCCTAACGTGGATTTTTCCAGCATCACGGCCAATTTGGCTACCTTAAAAAGCAGCGCCCAAACGGCCGGGATATATTTGGCCCCGTCCAACGCCCAGGGCTATTCTTTGGTGTTTAAATCGGACGGGACGATAGATTTTTATACCGTGACTTCTTTAAACAGCGATCCCTCGGGCGGGGATGTAAATGGCAATACCCACAACAACAGCATAGATTATAAGGTTTCAGGCGGCCGGACATTTCTTTATAACAAGCCCATTCCGGCCAACGGCGTGATATATATAGAGGACCAGGCCTGGGTGGAAGGGGTGGTTAAGGGCCGGGTTATAGTGGCGGCATCGGTTTTGCCCTATAACGCCAATACCGCTCCGAGCATCCACATTCAAAACAACATAACTTATCTGGCCAAAGACGGCACCAACTCTTTGGGGCTAATCGGCCAGCAGGATGTTTTAGTTACTTATCTTTCGCCCAACAATTTGGAAATTGATGCCGCGCTGATTGCCCAAAACGGCAGCGCCCAGCGTTACGATTATTCCGGTAACACGCTTAACTCTATCTACATTTACGGAGCTACGGCCAGCAACGGCACCTGGACGTGGACCTGGGTTAACGGCGGCGGCGACTGTGTTTCCGGTTATTGTACGACCAATACGATGTACGACTCAAATTTATTATATTCCCCCCCGCCCTCCTTTCCTTTGTCTGCCGGCGGCTATCAGCAAATAAGCTGGTCAAGCAATTAGTAATTATCCTTTATCTTTTATCCTTCATCTATTAACGGTCAAGGATAAATGATGAAGGATTAAGGATACTCATGAAATACTTTCTAATTCTTTTCGTATCTTTCGCTTTTATTAACCCCGCTTTGGCCGCAAAGCCGGTTAAAGGGACAATGCCGCATGTTCAGCCGCTGCAGCCGCCGCCGCCGGGCATTTCTCCGAACTATAGTAAAAATATCCAATACCAAGACCCTAATTACATACCGGCCGCCGGCAATTCAAACGCAGGGACAAGTACGGAGTATAATCAGCGGCCGGGAGCGAAAGTTGTGCCCGGGCAGTCTTCGGCAGCAGCATCAGCGCAGAACAGCGGGGCGAACCATTATGTCTGGTGGTTGGCTGCTTTGCTGGTCGCGCTTGTTTTAGTTTTTTTGGTTTATAAGAGAAGTAAATCTAAATGAAAACTTCCTGTCCTTATTGCGGCAATAATCCGGTGCCGCACCGTTTTTACCGGTATAGCGAGAATTTGAATATTTTTTTAACGCCGCTGCGGCAAAAACTTTTATACAATCCTTTGTCGCGTTTTTTTAAGGGCGGGACGCGGCCGGGGAAAATTGCAAATCTTTTTTTGGATTTAGGTCTGTTTTTGGGGGCAGTATCGCTGATGCGGGATGTTAAACTTTGTAAGGTTAGGCGCGCCCAGGTTTTGTGGGAAGAAGCGCAAAAGCGGGGGATAGAAATGGGTGAGCTGTTGATATTTGGGAAACCGGTTGATATTTATGTGGCGGAGAAGAAATATCCTTTAACCATTATCCATAATCCTTTACCGTCAAAGATAAAGGATAAAAGATTAAGGATAGTTTTTAGCGGGCTGCCCAGGCCGGTTGGGTATGTAAATAAGTGGCTGGACTTGATGGATGATAAATGGCTGTTTAAAAAAGCGATGTTACAAAACGGCCTGCCTGCGCCAATGGGGGCGAGCTGCTCAAGTTTTAGTCAAGCGTGTAAAATTTTTAACCGCATCCAAAAATCACCCTTCGCTGAAGCTTCCGACTTCGCCCCGCCTTCGCCAAGGCTATGGCGGGCAGGCGAGGCTACGTCGGACAAGTCGGGTGACCTGCGGCCCGTCATCGTTAAACCCCGTGCCGGTAGCCGCGGGCGGCACAGCACGACTTTTGTTTCAACTGAAGCCGATTTAAAAAAAGCTTTTAAAATTGCCAAGCAACTTTGTTATTGGGTTATTGTGGAAGAACAACTGTTTGGTCCGGTATATCGCGCCACCGTTATTGGCGGCCCCTCGACTTCGCTCGGGACAAGCAAGCTTGCCGGAGTTTTAAGGGGCGATCCGCCTTTTGTAACGGGGGATGGGCTGCATAGCATCGCGGATTTAATCAGCGCTAAAAATTCCCAGCCGCATCCCGGGGTCAAGGATATTGCGGCCGATAAAGCTTGTGAAGTATTTTTATCAAGGCAAAATTTAACTTTATCCTCGGTCTTGGAAAAGGGCATGACCGTGAATTTGACCGAAAAGATAGGCGTAAACTACGGTGGCTCATCCAGCGAAGATTACGAAATTTGCCACCAAGACAACAAGGAACTGTTTTTGCGCGCGGCCCGCGTTTTGGGCGATCCGGTTGTGGGTTTTGATTATATCATCCCCGACATCACCAAAAGCTATAAAGAGCAGCGCACCGGATTTATAGAGGTCAACTCCCTGCCGTTTATTAACCTGCACCACGACCCTTTACTCGGTACTCCGCGCAACGCCGCCGCTTTGGTTTGGGACATGTTGGGAATGTAAAATAATTGGCATGATTGACCAAGATTGACAAGAACGACGTGAATGAGCAAGAATGACAAAATTGACATGAATTATTGCAGCTAATCTTGTCATTCATTTAATTCATTTAAATCTTGTCAATAATTTCTATGGACCATATCATCAAAAATTTTAACACTTTGGCCACTTCGGCTTTAAGAAGGCAGGCTTTGGAAATTGCGGAAGAAGGGTTTCTGGCCATTGATACCGCGCAGGCGGTTAAAAGAACCGTCATTTACAACAAAAAAAAGCAGATTTTGGAAACCGGCGGCAAAAGGTATTTGTTGGCGGATTTTGACCGCGTGATGTGCGTCGGTTTCGGCAAGGCGGCTTTTACCGCCGTGTCGGAACTGCAAAACATCCTGGGCGACAAAATAAAATGCGGGTTCGTGATAGATTTAAAAGAAGGGTCGTTGGGCAATATAACTTGCAGGGTCGGCACGCATCCGTATCCGACAAAAATAAATGTTGACGCCACAAAAGAGCTGGTGGCCATGTTTTCCGACTGCACGCCAAAAGATTTGGTATTGTGCGTGGTCAGCGGCGGCGGCAGCGCGCTGTTGTGCAGCCCCCATAATATGAGCTGCGAGCAGGAAGTTTCCATTATTGCCGCGCTCACCGTAAAAGGCGCCGACATCGGCGAGCTAAATACCGTGCGAAAACACATTAGCACCGTCAAAGGCGGCAACCTGGCAAAAATAATGTATCCGGCTACAGTGATTGGCCTGATTTTCAGCGACGTGCCCGGCGACGACCTAAGCATGGTGGCTTCGGGACCCACGGTTTTGGACAATACTTTTATGAAAGACGCGGCTTTGGTCCTTAAAAAATATAACGTGCTGGAAGCCTGCCAAATGCCGTCGTGCCAATTGGTTGAAACTCCCAAAGAGCCAAAATATTTCGCAAAAGTGCAAAATATTTTGGCGGTTTCGCCTAAAGCAGCTTTGGCGGCAATGAAGGACAAAGCGGAGGATTTGGGTTTTGGCGTAAAAATATTTTCCGCGCAATTCCAGGGAGAGGCGCGGGTTTTGGGTCCGGAAATTATCGCGGCAAACCAAAAACATCAGGCATTAATCGGCGCCGGGGAAAGCACGGTTAAAATAGTCGGAAAAGGCAAAGGCGGCAGGAACCAGGAAATGGCGCTGGCGGCTTTGCCGGAAATCGGGGAAGACCAGGTTTTGCTTTGTCTGGCCTCGGACGGGCACGACAACACGGACGCGGCCGGAGCCATAGCCGACAGACAGGCTTTTTTTAAAGCCAAAACTTTGGGGCTGGACCCCAAAACGTATTTGGAAAATAACGACAGCTTCCATTTTTTTGAAAGTTTGGATGATTTGGTTTTAACCGGCCTGACCGGCTCTAACGTGTCGGACTTTTTTGTGTGTTTAAGACAGTAATTTTGATTTGTTTGGGAATCCTCGCTTGTGGTATAATGGGGGTGAAGTTATTGATATCGGGAAACAAAATTTATTCCATAAAATTATAAATTAAAATGAAAATCGTATTTTACGAAACACAAGATTGGGAAGCGGAATATTTAAAGCAAAAGCTGGCGGGTTTTGAAATGGTTTTTAACGGCGGCGACAAAATCCAGGCGGATGCCGGCGCGGAAATTATTTGCAATTTTGTGGGCTCTCCGCTTGACCGTGAAACAATCCAGCAGATGCCCAAGCTCAAACTGGTGGCCACGCGCAGTACCGGCTATGACCACATAGACTTAAAGGCCTGCCAGGAACGGGGGATTGCGGTTTGCAACGTGCCGACTTACGGCGAAAATACGGTGGCGGAATTCGCGTTTGCCTTGCTTTTGGTGATATCGCGGAAGATTTACGCGTCGGAGAAAAGGGTGCGGGAGCAGGGCTTGTTTGCCACCGACGGGCTACAAGGTTTTGATTTGCAGGGAAAAACCATCGGGGTAGTGGGAGCCGGGCATATTGGCGCGTACGTGATAAAAATTGCCAAAGGATTTGGAATGAATGTGGTAGCGTACGATCCGCATCCGAACGAAAAATTGGCGGTCGAATATGGATTTAAATACGCGGGTTTGGAAGACCTTCTAAAACAATCCGACGTAATTACTTTGCACGTGCCGTATATGCCGGCCACGCACCATTTGATAAACCAAAATAACATTAGCCTGTGCAAAAAAGGCAGCATTATTATTAACACCGCGCGCGGCGGCCTGATAGAAACAGCCGCTTTGGTCAAAGCGCTAAAGTCGGGCCAGATTGCCGGCGCCGGTTTGGACGTTTTGGAAGAGGAAGGCTTTGTCAAGGAAGAAATCCAGATGCTGTTTGAAGGCCACCCAAGCGAGCTTGAGCTTAAAACCGTTTTGGCCGACCACGAACTCATGCGCATGGACAACGTGATTATTACGCCGCACAACGCTTTTAACACCAAAGAAGCCCTGTTGCGGATTTTGGATACCACGGCGGAGAATATTATCGGCTTTAACAAAGGTATACCGGTTAATCTTGTAAAACAGTAATCAATTTTCAGGTTTAAATAGTTTTACAACGCCGCCTTGGAGCGGCTGGCTGTGGCAATGGTAATAACATAATAAGGCCGACCCCTAAAAGAATTTATGGCCAATTGCAATCAGGATGGCATCAATAATTTGGCAGAAAAGTATTTTGTCACGGCATTAAACGACAATCCCGAAACGTTTATTAAGCGGCCGATGCATCCAGATTGTAAGGTGGCAGTGGTTATTTCCGCTTACCGGGAAGAGACAGAAACCTTGCTTGACCTGCTGGAATCGTTTTTAATACAGGAAGGGGTCGGTAAAAATCAATTTGAAATTGATATAGTTGTCGCTAATAAGAAATGGGAAGCGCTGGATCATAATAATGCTTTTCGAGCCAACCAGAAAGCGTTGGCTTTATTAAATTTTATATCTGGCGACCGGGACAATCTTCCGAAAATCTGTAGCGCCGAAATGCACCGAGCCCTTAAAATAAAAGCTAGCGGGTTAGCAGTAAATGCCATTGACAAGTCAAGTGAAACCAATTCAAATGTAATGGATTTTTCATCAGTAGGAAGGAATCGGGCAGGCGCCGAAGCTTGTTTTAGGTTTTTAAAAACCGGGCAGGGATTTGACGGAGTTATTGCTACTTTGGATTGCGACTGTACGGTATCCCCTAATTACATACAAGAAATTATTAAAACGTATATGGCCGTAAAAGGATTAAATGGCCTAGTCGGTGAATGGAGATTTGATTTTACACATTTGCGGGCTCCTCATTTGAGATATTTTAAGAAAGCCTATGTTAATTATTTTTTAGGTTCTTATTTTATTAAGCCCCAAAAGGAAAAATTTTTTAAAAGTTTTGAGGAAAAAAAAAGAGTACTTCAATTTGCAAGCAATATGTCGGTTACAGTTAGGGCTTGGATTTTGGCTGGTGGGATTCCAAAGACCGTTGGCAGCGAAGATATTATTTTTGGGCGAAAAGTTGAAAGTTTACCCGGGTTGGTTGGGATAAACCACGCATATTATATAGTAATGTCGGTGCGATTTTCAGACAGGACGGGAGCACGCGGGGACGGCAAGATTATCTCTCTTCTGATACAATCCATTGCTGATTTTTTTTCCGGCCATTCCAATAAAATTTGGTACATAGACAGCTCCTTAATAAGGAATTTTAGCAGGCAAACGCTTGCCGCCTGGAAGCAGGGAAAGCTGGATGGGGTTTTAATTAAAGAGATAATGGAGGCAAACCGACTTGACACCAGGAAATTTTCACAGGAGATGTTTGCGGAATACGCCATGGAATTGGGAAAACACTTTGGGTTGCGTCTGGGTGAGAACGGCTCGCCCAGGTATGCCTGGTTTATTGATGAAATAATTTTTGACGCTTATCCGAAAAAAGACATAACATCCGAAATTTTAGGGCCGTCAACATATAAGATATATGGCTTTTTATATCGTTTTTCTGCCACAAAAGCGATTTATAAGTTTTTTTACCGTATATGGAGGAAAATAATAAAGCAAGACATAATAAAAAGCTTACAACAGCCATCAGACGTGACAAGCGACAACAAAGCGACGGGATTTTTGGAGAAAAGGACGTTTGGGCAAGCTATGCCGGGAGCTTGCCGGTTGGTACTCGCAGTACCTGCGTATGACGAAGACGCGCAAACTCTGCTGCGCCTGTTTTTGTCAGCCGCGGAGCAAAAAGGCGCAGGCAAGGAAAGTTTTGCGGTAATTGTGAACGTTAATAACAGCAGGCGGGAGGCCGGGGAAAAATCCGCGGCCTTTTTGCAAAACCAGAGGCTTTTAAAACTGTTGCGGTTTTTAGCCGCGCAAAGCGAACCTCTGCCGGACAACTTGAGTAAAAGCGAAATTGCGACTGCCGAAAAAATCAAAAAAAGCGGTTTGAAGGTTATAGTTTTAGATAATTCTTCTTTAGACAAAGCGGCTGAATTAAACAATGTCGGAGTTGCCCGCAACGCGGCAGCTGTTTGGGCAGCGGAAGAATTTTTAAAATCAAAAGCCGGGCAGCAGGGCATTATTGCCATGACGGATTGCGAATGCATTCTTTCGCCAAATTATGTCCGGGAAATTACCGCGACTTTTAAAAAGTTTCCCCGCTTAAACGGTTTGTCCGGCCAGTTAATGATTTCCGCCCCGCCGGAAATGCCGTATGCCCCCTTGGTGGTGGAAGCGGTTAGGTTACATTTGGAAAAAGAAAACAAAAAATTTAAAGAAACCCTGGAAGAAGCGCCGGACAAAATTAAGCAAACAAAAAAAATATTTTTTCAAAAAGCGGACAATTTGCCGGACTTGGGTTTGACTAGCGGCCAGAATATGGCGGTAACGGCAAAAGCTTTTTTGCAGGCCGGCGGCATTCCGCCGCTATACAGTTCCGAAGACCGCGTTTTTGGCAGCAGAGTGGAAAAGCTGGAAGGGGACGTGGCCAAAAATTACGGTTATTGGGTGGAGGCCGAGCTCCGGCCGTCTCAGCGTGCCGGTTGGGGCTCTTTGGGCAGAAGAGTATCTGTTATTGCCAAAGCCGTGGAAGATTTTATGCAAGGAAAAAGTGAAAGAATATTGGTTCCGGACTTGGAGGGCAGTAAAAAATTTCATGAAGCAGTCAACCGCCTTTATTTTTCCGGGAAGCTGACCGGAAAAGAAATGTTGCGGCTAACGCAAGAATACGGCTTTACGCCACACAATTTAAGCGGGGAATTTTTACAGCAATGGGTGGAAATTTTTCACCAGGACAATAAGCTATTGGGAAACAGGAGGAATTTTTTTAGTTCGGAACAATGGCTGATTGAGCATTTATACGAGCATTATCCCAAGAAAGACATTACTAAAGATTTGGCAGAATGGGCGGAAAACTTGGGTAGCGGCGGCGTTGCCGATTGCGGCGTTGCCGATTAGATTTGCCTTTTTGTTTTAAGATGGTATAATTAATTCAGTAAAGGGTTTTTATAAGTTGATAAAATTAGCTTTAAATAAGCAAAAAAATTTGATACAAAAATTGTTATTAACACAGAGAGAAAAATGAAAAATAATAATAAAAGCAAAAAAATGAAATCTAAAAATTCATCCAAAAAATATATGGACAAGGTCAAAATCAAGCGCGTGAAGCGAAATAAGAAAAATATTACGACCAAAGAAAAGATTTTGGCCGGTTTGGGCGTGGGTACGAGTTTGCTGGGCGGCGCATCCGCGGTCAGTCCGCAGGTGAGCGCCAAGACGCAAATTGCCAGCACCCAAAGCAAGGAGACTGCTTCCTTGCGGCAAAAAATCGCTAAAGGTTTGGAGGCTCTGGTCGGCGGACCCATACATAAAGCAAAGGCGGTGGACACCACTAAGGATCCTTATCAGATGACAGACATAGTCGTTGGGCCTATAACCGCCGGCCAGGCCGCCACCACCCCATACAGCGCTTCCATAACGACGGCCAATATGGACGCCATCCACGACCAGCTGATAAGCATGCTGTCCTCGGGCCAGAT
>Ga0182027_10004237_pt1 | contig 22331 bp, 18 predicted proteins | sample 712E1DmetaG_FD_121300 | JGI IMG/M metagenome (GOLD analysis project Ga0182027, IMG submission 121300) | Permafrost microbial communities from Stordalen Mire, Sweden - 712E1D metaG (Illumina Assembly) | ecosystem: Environmental > Terrestrial > Soil > Wetlands > Permafrost | place: Sweden... | reverse complement strand
CTTGTTTTGTCCGTCATGCGGCAGGAAAGCGTTTTTGATCCGTCTATTGTGTCAAGGGTGGGCGCTGTTGGGCTCATGCAGCTCATGCCATACACGTCGCAGGCCATATGCAAGGATTTGCGGGAACCGTATCAGGCGGATTCGCTGTATTGCCCTGCGGTCAACATCCATCAGGGCGCATATTATGTCAAGAAGCTGCTTGATCAGTTCGGCGGAAACATGGTTCTTGCGATTGCGGCCTATAACGGCGGACCGCCAAAAGCAAAAGAATGGAATGCGAAAAACAGGCTTAAAGACTATGATATGTTTGTGGAAGACATTGGCTTTACCGAAACACGGAACTATGTTAAAAAGGTGCTGGCAAATTATTGGACATACCGGCGTTTTGGGGAAAAGTCGGTTGAAAAATAGGCCCCAAATTATTTTATGGAACAACCTCTTTCATAAGGAGCAATCATGAAAATGAAATGGTCTTTTCTACTTATCACCGCAATTGCCGTATCGTTGTTTGCCGGACAAAAAAAGGAAACGAAAGTCGATTCCATGGTTTATGAAACAGGGGCGGAATGGCGCATTTATTCGACCGATGCCGCAGTAAAGTCTTTTTCCATGCAACGCGATCTATTGTGGTTTATCACTGAAAAAAGCGTTGGCTGGATGAACATGAACAGCACAAAAAAAGCAGACCAGCAAAGTTTTGAAGATATCGGCGGCGTTCCTGCGGCCGACGCAACCTGTTGCGCCATCGATGCTTCGAACACGGCATGGATCGGGACAAAAAGCGGCATTGCCATGCGCGTCAAAGATTCCTTCAAGTTATTTACAAAAAGCAATGGCTTGCCCGATGATAAGATCAACCAGATCCTTATTGCAAAATCCGGGGTTTGGGCAGCAACCGACAACGGCGTTGCAGTGTATCAGGCGGGCGCATGGAAGGCATATGGCGTTGCCGATGGTTTGGCAGGTGAAAAAGTGCATGTCATGATCAACGGCGCTAATGGCGCGATTTGGTTCGGAACAAATAAGGGCATATCAAGTTTTGAAGCAGGCAAATGGACAACCTACACTATGAAAACAGGTTTGAGCTGGAACGATACAAAGGCATTATGCTATGATCCCCGCAGTGGAAATATATGGGCCGCTGTTGGTGAAAAAGACATCAACATGTACAACGGAAAGGAATGGAAAACATTCATGGACGTTGCAGACGGCATGGTCGCGCTCATGGCCGATTCACAAAGCAGAATATGGCTTTCCCATGCGGCAGGTCTCATGAAATTCAACGGCGACGAATGGGTGACCGACCCGAATAAAATCGGAATCACCGCGACACAGGTGTCGTCCATGTTTCGCGACGACAAAAACAATTTGTGGTTCGGCATGGAAAAGGGCGTGTTGAAACTCAATAACCCCTACCCATATTGATTTTTTAGTACCTATATCTGAATTATACACTCCGAGTGTATAATATATAAAATAAACGTATCCCATAGCGATATGTCCGAAGCGATAGCGTAGTGGGAAGCATTGGATTGGACAATACCGGTTAGGCACATATATATTTATTTCATTATACAGGTTTTATCACGGGCAATTTTTTTGGAAGGTCGCAAATCAATGGACAAAATCAGAATAGGCATTGTCGGCGTTGGCAATTGCGCCAGCTCCCTGCTGCAGGGTGTGGAATATTACAAGAAAAAAACCGAAGCCGATGCCATAGGACTCATGCATTGGAAAATCGACGGATACACGCCTTCCGACATCAAGGTCGTTTCCGCATTCGATATAGATAAAAGAAAAGTCGGTCTTGACGTGAATGCCGCGATTTTCGCACGGCCGAACTGTACCCTGGCTTTTTGCCCTAAAATGCCCAAAAGCGGTGTGAATGTTCGCATGGGAAAGGTTCTTGACGGCGTGTCGGAACATCTTGACCAGTATGAGGAAGACTATACTTTTGTGCAAAGTAAAGCGCGGCAGGCCACGAAAAAAGACGTTGTTGAAACGCTTACAAGCACAAAGACCGAAATATTGGTCAACTACCTCCCGGTAGGTTCCGAACAGGCCACCAAGTTTTACGCGGAATGCGCGCTTGAGGCCGGAGTTGCTTTTGTAAACAACATCCCGGTATTCATCGCCTCCGATCCTGTGTGGGCGAAACGGTTTTCCGACAAGAACCTTCCGCTCATCGGCGACGACATCAAGGCGCAGCTTGGGGCAACCATCACGCACCGCACGCTTACCGATCTTTTCCGCAAACGCGGCGTGAAACTTGAACGCACCTATCAACTAAACACCGGCGGAAATACCGATTTCCTCAATATGCTCAATCGAAAAAGGCTTGCCTCAAAAAAAGAATCAAAAACCGAGGCAGTGCAGTCTGTTGCAGGCAAGCGCCTTTCAAATAGGGACATTCATATCGGCCCCAGCGATTACGTGCCATGGCAGAACGACCAGAAAATCTGTTTCATACGAATGGAAGGAAAGTTGTTCGGTGATGTGCCTATGAACCTGGAACTTCGGCTTTCCGTTGAAGACTCACCCAACTCGGCCGGTGTTGCCATCGATTCTATTCGCTGTTGTAAACTTGCCCTCAAACGCGGTATCGGCGGCGTGATATTGTCGCCGTCTTCGTATTTCTGCAAGCATCCCCTCAAGCAATTTCCCGACGACGTTGCCTTTCAAATGACCGAAGATTTCATTAAAGGGAGCCGCGCCTCATAGTGATACTGAAACAAATAATAAATTAAGGGGTGGAAATGAAAGGTTTCCATCCCTTTTTTTGTTTCCTTCAGGTGCTTTTTTCAATTGAAATTTTATAAGCCGCGTGATATTATTATATTCAATACCCGAGAATTGGATCGGTTTGTTAGTACCTATATTTGAATTATACACTCCGAGTGTATAATATATAAAGTAAACGTATCCCATAGCGACATGTCCCAGAAGCGATAGCGTAGTGGGAAGCATGGGATTGGCCCAGACCGATGTATTCATTTTCCATAAAAGCACTTTTAAAAAAGGATTTTTTGCCATGAAAAAGCATTCCTTGGTTTTTTATGCGGCTATTGCATCAGCAATTTTTTGCAGCTTTACAGGAGCATCATTTGCCCAGGTGGTTGCTTCACCTAATCCGCAAGCCGCGGCGCCGGCGCCAGTGCAAAACGCGGTTCCGAAAAAAACCAATGTGGCAGTGATAAATTTAAAAAGTTCATCGGGTGTTGCTACTGGAGAGGCCGAGCTTATATCCGACCGTTTGCGCGGAGAACTTTTCAACACAGGTAAAATCAATGTCATGGAGCGTGACCAAATGCAGGAAATCCTCAAAGAGCAGGGCTTTCAACAATCCGGCGCATGTTCAAACGAAGCTTGCATGGTGGAAATCGGGCAATTGCTCGGCGTGGAACAGCTTGTGTCGGGTTCTTTGGGCAAAGTCGGGTCAATGTTTCTTGTCAATTTACGCATCATAGATGTCAAGACGGCCAAAATTATAAAGGTTGTTTCCGAAGATGTCAAAGGCGATATAGAGGATGTCGTGTCAAGGCTTCCGGGCATTGCCGCCAAGTTGGTAAGCGACGCGGCAACGTTGCCTGCGCCGATTGTCATTGAAGAAAAAAGGAAAGGCGACAAAAAAGCCGATGAAAAAAAAGTAGACGAAAATAAAAAAGAAGAACCTAAGGAACAAGGCAAAGTCGAGCAACCAAAAGAAGAAGAAAAAAAGGTTGAAATAGAAACGTCGGACGAGAAAATCGAAAAAAACAAGAACCGGGCCGGTGTTAGGGTGGCGTTTAACATTTTTGGGAATGGATTATATGCCAAACAAATCTTTGACAGTTATGATTTATACGGATTGAAAACCGGGTCAACCTCGTATACGTATAAAGATTCAGGGATAACAAAAATATCAGCATTTATCAATCCGCAGGTGAAATTTATAATTAAGGCCGGCCCGTTCATCACCATTGATATCGGCCCATCCTATACCTATGGTTCCATTGAGAGGAATTATTCTTACGCCGACCCTGCCAACGGATCTTCGGAAATAATAACCTATGGGAACTATATAAACGTTCTCGGTTTTGCCTTTGGAGTAAATTATGTCAAACGATGGTATCCCATCAAGCTGAACGTTGGCCTTATGGTTGACGGAAATTATTTATTCAATATGGAATCCAGCACAACAACCTATTCGAGCTTATACACTTCTAACGTGACAGATGATACTGCCGCTGTCCATAATTCTTTCAATATTTCCTACGGCGTCAGGGCAGGCGTTGAAATCATGGCAGGAAAGCATGTGGGATTTAATGTTGATTTTATAGGACGGTATTCTGAATTCACGACAATTGAAGACCAAACAATAAATTCCGATGGAACCTATTACAAAGATTATTTCCAATATATTCTCCCGATTTTCGGTGTGAGTTTTGGCGTGAATTTTTATTATTAGCAACTATATACAAATTTGAAAAATAAAAAAAGCGGCTTCAGAAAATCTGAAACCGCTTTTTTTGTTATAGGTAAAAGTGTCTTACCGGAAATTGATTTATTAAAACTTTTAATGTGCTTGCTTAAATTTTCTTATTTAAGCAAAATTAAAAATGTGTCCATAGTAAGTGAAAAAAGATTGCGGCTGAATTATTTTGGTGCTTCTTATTATGAGCCTCTTATGAATTTCGCTTGAAACGGTTTTTTTTACCATCACGATTGTTGATGGCACCGTGCCGGTAAAAACGAGCAAAGGGTCATTGCTTTTGAGCTATTTTTTTTTAGGATTAGGCATTTTATTTGAAGTGCTTGGGACTATATGCATGAAGTTTGCGGACGGATTCTCCCGCCTTGTTCCTTCTGTATTTGTTTTCATATTTTATTCGCTCAGTCTCGTTTCCCTGGTTTTCGTATTAAAAAAGCTCCCTGTCAGCGTGGCATATGCCGTCTGGGCAGGTTTGGGAACGGCGCTTATTGCAGTCATCGGAATTGTCTGGTTCAAGGAACCTTTTAGTATTGTCAAGTTGGTATCGATCACGCTTATTGTTTTAGGCATTGTCGGATTGGAATTATTGTAAATACCGTGAATATATTCATTACTGGCTCAACGGGTTTTTTAGGCGGCGAGATTCTTGTTTACCTTGCAAAACGCAAGGAAGTTGACAAGGTCTATTGTTTGGTAAGGGCAAAAACCCAGAACGATGCAGACAAGCGTATCCGCAAGGTTTTCACAGTTCACGACGATGCATTCGACCCAAAGCGGGTCTTTGCCGTTCCCGGCGACCTTGCCGATGAAAACCTTGCCGGCGTCCTTGCAAACCATCCCGGTCTTTTTCATGTAAACGTCATCATCCACTCTGCGGCCAATACGTCCTTCGGCAGGATATACGATTCACAAGTCGAACAAATAAATATGCTCGGACTCAAAAGGGTGCTTGCATGGGCCCAAACATTGACAAGCCTGCAACTGTTCGAATACATCGGCACCGCGACGATCTGCGGTTCCGATATTTCCAACAGGGTTATTTATGAATCGGAATCTCCTAACCTTGCGGCGAAACACTTGGTCAAATATACCTACACAAAAATGATGGGTGAGATCGCATTGTCCGAATATCTTCCGCAGAAAAAAATCCTGGTTGCGCGGCCGTCAATCATTATGGGAGACAGCAGGGACGTGCTTGCGCGGTCGAGCGTCATACTATGGGCGCTTGCTGTTTCGAATTTAGTTCGCCTGGTTCCTGTGAATCCGGATGTGCCGCTCGATATTATTTCGGTAGATTATGCGGCCAAAGCGATTTCCGATCTGCTTTTTGTCAAGCGCCGTCATTCGGTGTACCATGTTTCCGCAGGCACAGCTTCAAAAACATCCCCGCTGCTTTTAGGAAAAACAATAGAGCCCTATTTTCCCAATAAGCCGCCGATTACCTTTATCGAACCCCGTATGATTTCGGACATGAAGTTCTGGTCGAAAGGCAAACTGTCGCCGGAAAGCGAGCTCCATAAATACAAGGAACATCTTGATTATTGGAAAAAGTCGCTGGGTGAGCCCTTTGCCTTGCGGATACTCTTTGCCGGATGGGAACCGTATCTCCATTTTGTAAATTTAGGACACGTGTTTGACAACGAGCGGCTTACGCAGGATCTGCCCATCGGACCGCCGGCGCCCGCGCACGAATACATAAAAAAATGTATACCGTTTATCAAGGAAATTGATGTGTTTGCAGGAGCGTTGGATCCTTAAGCCTAAATTCAGCAGTTGCTCAAGGCGCATAGCGCGTAATCTCTTGCGCAGAAAGACGTTCTGGCTTTTTGTTGTTACCACCTTTGGGTAGCAACTGCAAAACCATCAAGCCTTTCTGCATCAATATCTTACGGCTCTGCATCCTTTCGAATTGCCGACTTTAGGCTTAAAATTTTATTTGATAGCCAAGCATAAACCCAACATGCGAATTCTTCAAATCAAGTTGTTTGGCTCCTTTGTTTTTTTCTGCGTCCGTTAGCTTATCAATCGAAACTAAACCGAACGTATATCGCACATCAAAAAGGATTTCCCCTGGTCCGGCGTCTATTGCCATGCCGCCGCCAAGGGTGATTCCAAAATCAAAGGGATTTGTTTGGGATTGGATGTTCGTTGAGCTGTCTGGCATTTTTGCATCCGATTGGATCCAATAAATGGAGGAGTCTTTTATGGCCGATATGCGGTATGAAATGTTTGGCCCTGCAAATACAAAAAAATCCGAAATCGGGCTGATCGGAACGCTGTACCGAATGGTAATTGGAAGTTCACAATAATCAAGTTTATAGGAAATGTCTTTTGTGTACGAATCATAGTAGCCCGTGATAGATTTTCCTTTCATGGAATATAAGCATTCCAATTGCACTGCAAAAAATTCGCTGAATTGGAAAGCCCCCGACAGTCCGCCGTAAAAGCCTGATCTGAAAGCCGGCACCATACCCATACTGTCTTGTGAGTTGTTCCCCCACAATGTTGCAAGCCCTATTCCGCCCTTAACGGCAACGCTAAAGGGCTTTAATTCGGCAAATGTCGAAATGGAAAACAGACCAATAATTGTCAAGCAACCAAACAAATGCTTTTTCATTTCAAATCCTTCCCCAATAAAATAAGGCGATTGCAGACATCATAAGACTTGCTGCGCAAACCCGAAATATAGTTATTTTCGCCGAAACTTTTTCCTCCAAATGTTCATACCCTTTAAAAGCGATATACGAACCGAGAAAAATCGACAGTATTCCACGGGTCGATTGCACGATATTGCCGAAAACAACCCCAATGGAACCGAAACACGAAAACAGAAAAAGCATGCCCGCAAACCAGAAAAAAGCAAAGGGAAATGCCGCTTTCCATTGGGATGAATTTGACATAGGATAAAATGGCAATGCCGCAACGGCGGCCGCGCCGCAAACCAGGTAGCAAAGCGAGGCTGTAAGCACGGCGGCATGGAACAATCCGGCCGAGGGAAACACGTTTATTGTTTGTCGCACAAAAATGTCGGACAAAGAATAAAACACACAGGCGAAAATGATCCATACCCACGCATGTCTCGGCATTTTCTTTCCAAGAAAAGAAAGCAATAGTGCAGCAATTACGGCAAGCCCTATAGCCACCCATTGAAGCCCTTGAAAATGGCCATGGGTAATACACACCGAAATGAATGCCAGAACAAGGATTTTTAACCCCAAAAGCGGCGAAACGCGGGATGCGTCTGCTGAGGCAAGCGTTTTGAACATCGTTGCCTGGCCGCAAAGGTAAAACAAAACGCAAAGCAGAAGCGGTTTGGCAATTGTCAAAACCGGAGGCATTGATTTCTGCCAAAAAAAGGGCAGTACCATGCACGAGAAAAGCCCCATGAAAATATGGCCGCCCACGAGCAATTGGATATTGGCGCCTTTGAATTTCATGACAAACCGTTTTGAAAAAACATAGGAGCACGATTGAAAAAAAGCGGCGACCAGGCCAAGGACAATGCCAAGCAGCATCATGACTCCGTCCTATTAAGCGACAACGCATATGGCAAAAACGCTGCGGCATGTCTCATGAGGCGATAGTAGCTATGAGGCGCGCGGAAAAGCATTTTCATATAAAGTAAACGCATCTGTTTCCTTTGATAAAAACTTTTTATGAAATCACGGTTCAGGGTTTCAAGCAATTTTTTCGAACCTAGTTGGTTTGGTACAAAAACGAAATGCTCACAGTCCATTTTTGCCCAATCCTCGTCGAATTCGCCAAAACCGCGTATATCTTTACTTATAGGAGCACCCGGAAAAGGTGTAAAGGCCGTCATATTGGCGTCTTTAATCGGCAACGACAGGGCAAACGCCTTTGTTTTTGCAATAGACTGGGCGGTTTCACCCGGGAAACCCATCATAAAAAGGCCTTTGACAAAAATGCCCGCAGCAGCGATCCTCGCAATATCGCCGCGTATGGTTTCAAGCGTGAGACCGCTCTTGTGTTTGTCAAGGATGTCCTGGTCGCCGGATTCAATGCCCACGTTAACCATGAAGCAACCGGCTTTTTTCAAAACCTTCAGCAAATCATCGTCGATATGGCCAAGCCTGACAATGCAGTTAAAGCTTACGCGGCGGTTGTGTTGTATAAGCAATTCGCACAATTCGCTTACCCGAGGCCTGTTCATGGTAAAAAGGTCGTCGTAAAAATTAATATGGCGCACGCCGAAATCCGTTGCCAGTTTCTTAACCAGCTCGCTTGTATACTTTGGGGAATTAAAACGGAAAGTCTTGCCGAATACCGACCTATCGCAATAAGAACATTGGTAAACGCAACCGCGAGACGATATCACGTTTGCGCCGGGATGTTTGGGATAAGAAAACAGGGGCATGAGATACTTGCGGGGAAAACCATCGAGCAGATCATAGGCTGGAAACGGCAAGTCGTCCATGTCGCAGCCAATTTGCAGTGGTCCTTTTTCAATGGCCCCGTTGTTTCTATAATGCAAACCTTCGATGCTTTCTGGAGCAATGCCGTCGGCAAGTTTGCAAAAAGAAAATTCGCCTTCTCCTGCAATAATGTAATCTATTGCGTCGAATTTCCGTAAAAGTAAATCTTTTCCCCACGATGCATGGGGTCCGCCGAACACGGTTTTAATACTGGTATTTGCATTTTTGATGCGCACTGCACAGTCGTAGGCGTCCAAAAAACTCGACGTAATGGCGGAAAAGCCCACGATATCCGGCGTAAAAGCAATGATTCGCCGTGCCCATTGCTCGTTTGAAATTGTCTGGGAAAGGGCTGCGTCGAAAATTGTCACCGTATGGCCCGCGTTCCTGCAAACAGCGGCAATGGACGCGAGCCCCATTGGCGGCATGGTACAGGCGAGTTGATGCAGGCGCCGCGACGAGCGGTCCTGGGTGAAACCGCGGGGATGGAATAATACTATGCGCATGAAATGGTTCCCAAAAGTTAACGGACCAGGAATTCCCACAAAGGGCCCACAACGCCTATGCTGCGAAGGCGGTTTGCATTGGCAATCATTTCAGGCGGCTGTTCCCCGATGATCCAGTTTTTTGATTGCAAGGAAAATTCTGACAATATGGAAAATATCCGGTTTTCTGTGCAAAGCGGGGAAACATAATACAATGGTTGAAGCAAGCCGGTTTCTTTTTGTATTACGTTTTCGGCAATTGCCCGCTTGTGCAAAGCGGTTTCCGGATAAATGCGCATTCCGACAAAGGGGAAATGCACGGTCTTTTTCAGGCGTTTTGAGTTTTCGTAACCTTCGCGTATGGTAGACTCGGTTTCGCCCGGGCCCCCGATGATAAGGAAATGGGCGTAATTGACTTTTGCATTTCGCGCATAGGCGCTGGCGTTGTATATGTCTTCGAAAGTAAAGTTTTTCCCGTACTCCTTGAGCACGGAGTCGCAAAAACTGTCTGAGCCGAATTCAATATGGCGCAAACCCGCCCTTGCCATCAAATCCATGAGTTCCTGCGTAAGTCCCGAAGGTTTTAAAAAACACCCCCAGGTCATTGCAAGATTGCGGGAGAGAATTTCCTCGCAAAAAGCGCCCACATGGTCGACAGAGGAATTAAACACGGAATCGACAATGAAAAAATATGAAGCGCCGAGGTTTTTAATGTCACATAATTCGTCACCAACGTCGCGCATGTTTCTTGTTCGAACACAACGCCCTTCGATGACCGGATAGGTACAATAACAGCAGAGGGAAGAACATCCTCGCTGTGTTTGAATATTGAGGATAGAGCTTTTTTCGATATACCATTGGGCAATGCGCTTCGGCCTAAAAGCCGGGACAATGTCGGAACTGTGCATTCCCTCAAGTGGGTTTACAATTACGGTATCGCCTTTTTTGTATACAAGGCCCGGCAATTGGTTGTACGGTTCCCCACGGTCCATTGCATAGAGTAACTTTACAATTGATATGTCGCCTTCGCCGCGAATGCCGAAATCCGCGCCCGTGGCCTCAAGTAACTCGGCAGGAAACAAGGAATAGCCGCTGCCACCCACAATGATCGGGGCAGTAGTAATTTTTCTTAGTTTCTGGGCAATAAGCGAAAGGTCTTGTGCAAAAAAATTCCGGTTTTTAATCTGAATGTCGTCGATATTCCGCAGTGAAAGCCCAATATGCGATGGATTGAACGACGCGACAATGCCGGAAAGTTCCTGGCCGTCGATGGCGCAGTCTGCTATGTAAATCTCGTGACCTGCTTTTACGAGCGCACCGGCAATATGCGACAGTCCCAAAGGATAAACCAAATATGGTGAATCGCAGCGATTGACACTGACAAGAAGGATTTTTAAGGCCATATTTTAATGTATGCAAAACTACGTGATTGATGTCGTCCCGGGCAAGCAGCGCAGGGTTTTTGTTACAGAGCCTGCTTTTGGTGATGGTTTTTGATTATTTTTTCACTTTCTAATCCCTTGCTCCGCAAGGGATAAGTTTATTTTATAAATTATCTACGCAAAAAGCGTACATAATTCAGATATAGGTACTAATCCGTTGCTCCGCAATTGGATAGTTGTAGTTGTGATTTAATACACTCGGTACCGAGTGTATAATTTATATATAGTTGCTAAGGATGCATATGCCAAATTCAAATGTCCTCATCATCGTTCCTACGTATAATGAACGTGAAAACATCGGTTTGCTCATCACGGAAATCAAGACATTGCTTCCTTCGGCCCATGTCCTGGTTGTCGACGACAATTCGCCTGACGGGACATCGACATATGTCAAAGAGCTTTCCAAGAAATACGGGGGTGTTTTTGTCCTGGACAGGCCGAAAAAAGAAGGTCTTGGCAAGGCCTATATAGCGGGATTTCGTTGGGCCCTTGAAAAGACCTATGAATTTATTTTTGAAATGGACGCCGATTTTTCACATGACCCCAAATATCTGCCCGATTTTTTAAAAGCAGTTGAAAACAGCGATCTTGTCATAGGTTCACGGTATATCCAGGGGGTGAATGTTGTTAATTGGCCAATGAGCAGATTGCTTCTGAGCTATTTTGCCAATCTTGCAACGCGCTTCATCACCGGCGTGCCGGTCCTCGATTGTACCGGCGGGTTCAAATGTTTCCGTCGCAAGGTGCTCCAAACCATAAATCTCGACAAAATAGACTCTTCCGGATATTCATTCCAGGTCGAAGTGAATTACATGGCCTGGAAAAACAAGTTCATCATTAAGGAAATCCCCATTGTTTTTACAGACAGGAAACGCGGCGTTTCTAAAATGTCTACGAAAATCATACGGGAAGCATTTGTCCTGATTTTGAAAATGAGGTTGCTGTCCACGTTTTCCAGGATCGGCTAAGTGTCTGCGGAAAAGTCCATTTCCATTGTCATTGTCAATTACCGCGTCCCGGATTTTTTGGCCCGTACGCTTACGTCCCTGCGCGAGGCCGACAACTACGACAGCACGGAAATCATTGTCGTAGACAATGCATCGCAAGACGACTCCAAGGAGACCATAACCGCCAAATTCCCTGAAGTAAATTGGGTGGGCCTCAAAAACAATATCGGGTTCGGCAAAGCCTGCAATGTGGGCGCACAAAGCGCACGGGGAACGTATCTGCTCCTTTTGAATCCCGACACCCTGGTATCCAAAAACACTCTCAGCGTGTGCATGGATTTTTTCAATACCCATCCGCAGGCCGGCATTATGGGCCCAAAAATCATCAACGCCAACGGCACCTTACAGGCAAGCTGCCGCAGGAGTTTTCCATCGCCGCAAGTCGCTTTTTTCAAGCTCATTGGTTTTTCGAGGCTGTTTCCTAAAAGTAAAACATTCGGCAAATACAACCTCAATTACCTCGACCCAAACGTATGCACCCAGGTCGACGCGATTTCCGGATCGTTCATGTTCATGCCATTGCGGGTATTCCAGGAAATCAACGGCTTTGACGAGGCGTTTTTCATGTATGGCGAAGACCTTGACTTGTGCTATAGGGTGCTTTTAAAAGGCCGCCCGGTATGGTATAACCCGGCTACCCAGATCGTGCATTTCAAGGGCAAAAGCGCCGCAAAGCAGAGCTGGAAGGCGAAAAAGGCCTTTTATGAGGCAATGATCATTTTTTCGCGAAAACATAAGCAAACGCATGCCGCATATTTCCCTACCCAGCTTTTGTTCCTGGGCATCATGGCGCTTGCAGCGGTCAATTTCATCGGCGGCCTGTTAAAGACGTTCACCGCCTGTTTCATCGATATCGTATTTATCAATACGATACTTTGGCTTGGAATCAGCATTCGGTTTTCCATGTTGGGTATGGAAAACCCGTATTTCGGCGGCAATACGGCGACCTTGCTTCTCATGCATGTGTTGTTATCGTTTGCCTTCATAGGCATATTTTTCAACCGGGGAGTGTATTCAAAAGACAGGTATTCTATTGTCAATTCATTGGCATCGGGCCTTTTTGCCTCCATGGTTTTCATGGTCGTGGTTTTTTTCGTTAATTCCATGGCGTTTTCGCGTATCGCTTTTTTATTGTCCACCATTGCCATCACGCTTGCCCTTGTGGTATGGCGGGAAGTTTTACCAAGACTTATCAGTCAATTTCGCAGGTTTATTTTCAGCACAGGGACCGTTGTGGTATTGGGAAACGACAGTGTCGCTTTGGCGCTTATAAAAAATGTCGAGTCGGATGCGAGCGCCACGATCGCAGGGGTCCTGTGGCCGATAATCGAACAGCATCCAGGCCAGTTTGAAGGGTATCCCGTGCTTGGCCACATAGAAGACATACGGCAAATATTGTCGAACGGCCATGTCGATCAATTGCTTATTGCAACAGCCCAACCCTGGTATTCGTATGTCATCGAGGCCTTGGCCACAGTCAAGGTCCATCGCCTTACCATCCGCTGGGTTCCGCCCGAACTTTTCAACCGCAGCAGCGAAAAACTCCCCGATGTCATCCCTCTCAGAGATTTTACGGTGTAAAATAAACTTATCCCATGCGAAGCATGGGGTTAGTAACAAGTATTGGGAAGACAGTAAGAAAAAAGTCGGATAAGTTTTGGGTAATCCTTCATGGAACTGCCCACGTTTCAAAATTGACATAAAATACAAGGCCATACCATAAGAATTAGTACATATATTCATGGTTTTCTTTTAAAAACGGGTAATAGGTTTTTATTGTAGACCAAAATAAAAAAATGTTCTACAGTAATTTTGCTTGCTTTGCATTTCTTTCGGCAAAACACAAAAAATCGCCTTATTTTAATCACATATTCCTCATCACTTTATTTTCATGCCTTTTCCCCCCAAGGAGGTTGTCATGCTTCGTTTTATGTCTCGCGGCTTTTTATTGTTGTTCTGTTTTTTCTGTGTTGCAAATGCAACGACGATTTCAGGAACAGTGACTGATTCGGTTGCAGGCACTAAACTTGCAAATGTAATTGTGTCTGTAAACGGTCAGGGTTTTACAACGCTTCGCGACACGACGGATGCAACAGGGGCCTATTCACTTCCGGAGGCAAAAATCCCGGGAAATTTTACGGCCCGGGCAACAGTCGCCGGTTATATTACCAAAAGTTCCGCAATTACAATTGATACTGCTACGGCGACGATGACCGTGAATTTTGCTATTGTCAAAATCGACACAACGACAATAGCAGGTATAATATCCGACAGTGCGAGCGGAACGCCGATCTCCGGCGCTATTGTTACAACAAGCGGTGGAAGGCGTGACACAACAAAGGATGACGGAAAGTATGTGTTTGTAAAAATGGCTTCAGGATCTTATACAGTTTCGACTTCTGCGCCATCATATGTAGGAAAGAACACTACTGTAGTCGTTAGCGGTACAGATACGGTTAAAGCGAATGTTGCATTGGCAAAGATTGCATATGCAACGGTTTCGGGAACAATAAGCGACAGCGCTTCTGCCGCGCCGATAACAAATGCAATAGTTTCATTGCGAATGACTAATGGGACATCAAAAGTTGACACAACGAAAGCTGATGGTAAATACAGCTTCGACAGCGTTGCTACAGGAACTTATACAGTAAGGGCAAGCGCAATAGGCTATAACAACCGGACAAGTCCAAGTACCGCTGTCAGTGGTGCTGCGGTTACGGTTAATGTCGCCTTGATAAAGATTGTTTATGGCTCCATTTATGGAATCATTGCTGATAGTGCAAGCGGAACGCCTATAACAGGTGCAATCATTACGACCAGTGGACGGCGCGATACGACAAAAGCTGATGGCGTATTTACATTTGATAGCCTTGCGGCCGGGACATATTCACTTGGTGTTTCTGCACCACTCTATAATGGCAGAACGGTCAATACGGCTGTTGCTTCAAGCGGAACAGACACAGCGAATGTTAAATTGTTGAAAATCGTTTACGGTTCTATTTACGGAATTATTGCCGACAGCGCAACCGGAACGCCGATAGCAGGTGCAATTGTTACAACCGGCGGAAATCGGCGTGATACGACAAAAGCCGATGGCGTATTTGCATTTGCAAGCCTTACACTTGGAACATATTCACTTGGCGTTTCTGCACCCTATTATAATGGTAGAACTGTCAATACGACTGTTGCAACGAGCGGAACGGATACCGCCAATGTTAAATTGTTAAAAATTGTTTATGGGAGCGTTTCGGGTACAATTTCAGACAGTATTACATCCGGAACCTTTGTTTCAAATGCAATAGTGACAATTCGAGCAAACAATAATTCGCCTGCAAGAATTGACACAACAGGATCCGATGGAAAATATTCTTTTGATAGTGTTGCTGTAGGAACTTATACGGTTTCGGTAGCTTCTAAAGTGTATAATAGTAAAACCGCAACTGCAAACGTTACCACAAGCGCAGCTGTCACTGTTGATTTTGCCTTGATTAAAACACTGTTCGGTTCTGTTGTGGGTATCGTTACCGACAGCACATCAGGTATCGGCTTAAAGAGTGCAACTATTACTGTTCGATCAGGTGGTACTGTTATTAAGACCGGTACGACCGATGCTGACGGGAAATACACCTTAGACAGTATTCCTGTTGGTGTTTACACAGTAAGAGCCAGCGATTCCGCATATTCGACAAAAAGTGTAACTGATTCGGTCAAGACTTCCTTAACCGATACGACAAATTTCAAATTAGTCAAACCCATAAGCGCTGTTATTGCGATTCGGAAATCGGTTCCCGGCGCGATGAGCGTTTTTGCAACGACGTTCGGTGAACTTGTATTGAAGAACGCCGCTTCGGCAGGTGAATTGAAACTGTTCGGACTAAACGGAAAACTTCTTTATAAAACAAACTTTACAGAACAAACAAATAGTATTGCACTTCCAAAGAATATTGTTGGCCATGGAAATGCCTACGTTGTTCGCATCAGTTCGCAAAATTCGATTTATCAGAAGAGCATCATGATTCCGTAAGGTTCTAAGACAATAGTTCAAATAAAAAAGGCGCCTCAATAGCGCCTTTTTTATTGGTTGAGTTGATTATGAGCTGATTGAGCTGAAGATTTTTATAATTGACTCAATCAGCTCAAGCAAGTATCTTATGATGAGATAAGAAAAAAGGAGGTGCTATGCCGCTCTATTATCCTGAGGGCGAATCTTCAACCGTTGAGCTTAAAGAGACGGTTCCTCAAAACGACCAGATTTTAAAAACCATCATCGGTTTTTGCAACATGCATGGGGGGGCCCTTGTTTTGGGGGTTGATAATAGGCGTGTTATAAAAGGTGTTCCGGAAAATCGCTTGGATAAAATTCTTGAATACCTTCACAAGATGATATATGAAAGTTGTTCACCGCCGATAATCCCCGACATTTTTACTCAACGCGTTGGCGATTACATTCTCCTTATTATTAGAGTTGCTCCGGGAGGAAACAGGCCTTTTTACATCAGGTCAATGGGAATGGATCGGGGAACATATGTGCGAATGGGACCAAATACTTTGCGAGCGGACCCTGAAACTATCACGGAACTTCAACGGCAAAGCAGAGGGATTTCATTTGATTGTAGTCCGGTTTATCGTGCGACTGTGACATCAATAGCTTTGTCAAAAGTCGAAGTTTTTTTGAAATCACGGTCTCAGGAAAGTTCCACTAAACCAACAACAAGCATTCTCACCGCATATCATTTGATTTGCGAGGAACAAGCCAAACAATATCCTTCAGTAGCCGGAATACTTCTTTTTTCAGATCAACCTCAGCATTGGTTTCCCGAAGCCGGCATACTGTGCAGCCGATTCAAAGGGAACTCCGGAAGAGAGGCCCTCTCGTCCAGGGATAGTACGGGAACGCTTATGGAGCAGTTTGACACTGCATTCGATTTTATTCAATCGTCGCTCGACCGATCATTTACTATAAAAAATCGTCGAAGAAACGAGCGTTTGGAAGTGCCGCCGATAGCCATTCGCGAAGTATTGCTTAATGCGATCGTTCACCGGAATTATGCAATTTCAGCCCCGATTAAAATTGCAATCTTTGACAATCGGATTGAAGTGTTTAGCCCGGGCGTTTTCCCTGGGCCGATAAATATTAATAATTTAACCAGCGGAATAACCTATATAAGAAATATCGCCATTGCCAAGGTTTTTAGGGAAGCCGGCTACATTGAAAAATTGGGATCCGGCTTTATAGAACTGTTTCGATCTTACGACGAGTGGGGTTTACAGAAGCCGGAAATAATTGAAGGTGAAAATTTTATTAAATGCATTCTTCCAAGAGAAAAATTGACCTTAGAAAAAGATAGCTATGAAAATAGTGTTTTAAGGATGTTCTATAAAAACCAAACAATTACCCCAGGCGATCTCGTTAGTGAATTAGGACTTTCAAGGGCGACAGTAGGGCGAATACTTCATCGCTTAGAGAATGAAGGCAAACTTGTTAGGCAAGGAAAAGGTCCGGCAGTTTGTTATAAAAGAATGTAAAAAAAATGTTAAAAATGTGACGGCGGTCACATTGTCTTTTAAAAAGGGAAATGTATATTAATTTAAAGAGTTTAAAGAAACCCTGGCATAAAGAAAAAAGATTATGGGAAAACCAGCAGCAAGACTCGGTGATTCAACGGCGCACGGCGGCGTAATAACCGGCCCAGGTTGCCCCACAGTGCTTATCGGCGGCATGCCTGCGGCGACAATGGGTGACATGCACGTGTGCCCCATGGTGACTCCCGGCACACCTCCTATCCCGCATGTGGGCGGCCCAATAACACTTGGCAGCACGGGCGTTCTCATCGGCGGCAAACCCGCGGCCCGCATGGGCGATATGGCGGTTTGCGTCGGCCCGCCCAGTACAATAATAATGGGCTGCATGACTGTTCTTATCGGTGAAGCTGGCGGCGGTGGCGGCGCAGGAGGAGGGGGCGGCGGCGGTGGCGGCGGAAGCGGCGGGACAGGCACGGCAGGGGCATTGACGTCGGCGTCTATTGCCGGACAGGAACCGCAGACCGATGAACCGGAAGACCATTATTTGGATGTGACGTTTCTTGATAAAAGCAATACGCCGATCGGTGGAACATAATGGGGACAATAAAATATCAACACTGCCCACCGAACAATCAAAAATCAAGTGGCACAGTCAGTAGCAATGTGAAGAAAACAAATGTTGCTGCAGGTATGCATACAATAAAGATTGCCCCAGCTTTGGTAAAAGCGGAATGGTCAAAACAGACAGCAGATATCAAAGACACACTTCAACTTAAGGTTACGGGGCAAAATTTCAAAGATGGCGATGAAGTCGAATTTTCCGTATATGAAATTGATGGAAGTGAAAAGTGCATTCTGCCTTCACAAAAGGCCACAATGAGCGGAAACACCGCTCATATTTCTTGGAAATACCCACTTGACCAAAACGGCGATATCCGTAAAAATTCCAAAAGCCCCGAATTCTTTTTTAAATGCCAATGTTCAACAGATTCTATCCCTTCAGGGCGATTACGTCTTACCGGAACAATCACGATTTCGCTTGTCGATTCGAATAATAAAGCCGCTGCAAACGAAAATTTTATGTTTTACAAATTAGCCAATGAGGTAGAGAATTCCTCAACAGGCTCCGATGGAAAGAAAAAAATCGAAAAAGTTCCTATTGGTAAAACGCGAATTTATTTTCCCGGCAATCCTCTCATAGATGTTCCAAATGCAGGTTCGTTTCCGCTCCCATTAGGTTCAAAGAAACATGATTTGCATTTTGGAAAAGACAATCCGTTTACAGTGCATTCATATTTCATTCTGTGTTCCCATAAAATCGAAAAACAATTCAGGGCAGTAAAGGAACCTCCTTTTTTTGCGGTTGTGCAATCCCCGGTAAAAGAGCCGGATAAAATACGTGTCTATACAAGCCTAAAAAACCAATTATCAGATGGTAACGGCAAAGCTTTAAAGCAGGAGCCGGACGACAGTAGCTTCAAATCATTTTCAATGGAATGCCCGTTCGAGCAAACAGAAGGAATAATACCCTTTTTCAAGCCGAAATTCTGGGAAGAATTAAAAAAGCCGCAGGAATTTACCGTTAATGGTTTGCCTAAAGCACTCACAATTAAATCCTATCCGCCAAATCAGTACAAAGTGAGTATGAAATTTCCTGTGATGGAGAAGTATGTTGCTGGATCGAAATTATGCAATAAATTAAAGGAAGGTGCTGAAAATACCACTGAAAAAGTTTTAAAGAAAGTACTACCAAAATTTATCGAACCTGAAAAAGTACCTGAAGGCGCAGACGCATGGGTGCCGCTCAAACTGCCTTTTCTGCCGACCCCGCTTACCGAAAAATGTCCTGTTTCATTTGAAGTAAACGGAACTGCAATTGAACTTAAAGTCTTAGAAGCGCTAGGCTCGATTCTGGTCATGATGAAGAATCTGAATAAGATAAAGGATTTTATAACGAACGATCTTCCGAAAGCCGGATGGTATTGCGAATACGATGTAAAAGTCATGCAAGGAAAACTGGCTTTTGGTTGGGGGTGGCAGGAATACAAAGATCATCGTGCCTTCATGCATTATTTGGCAAATGTTGATTTAACGATACTTTCCATTAATGTGGAAATAGGAATCGGTGTTAATATTGGCGTGACAATTCAGGCTTTCTTAACAATTGAAGGGAGTGTTTCAGTCTCATTGCAATTAGAACGTGATACGCCGGATAAAAGGCCAAATTTAAGTTTACCTTTTAGTGGAAATATAGAGGCGTCTTCGGGCGCAAGGTTTAAGGTTGGTCCTCTTATCAAGATTGAGGCAAAAGTGAAGTCCGCATTGGAAATAACTGGTGGAAAATTTTCTTTGAGCACCGAAGATGCTGGATGCTCGGTTTCAATAAGTTCAATCAAATGGACGGGAATGAAAATTGTTGCTTCAGCTTCTCCTGGGGTTGGGAAAGTAGGTGGGGACAAAAAACGGGTTCAAAATGAAGGAGTTGAGGCGGGGAAGGGTGAACGAGAACTTTACACTCTAATGGAAGAAAAGGAACTTTTGTCAGGCTGGAAATGGCCAGCAGAGGATAAATACGAGGCACCCTTTAAACCTACATACGAAAAGAATTTAGAAACGGTAAAGAAAGTGTTTTCCAAGGATAAGGATGTGGCAGTAGTAAAGCTTTCTGGGGGACATGAGCAATGGCTTTCCGTAGAAGAGATTTCCTCGGAAGTTGCCAAGGTCATAAATTCCAGCGAGCATGTCGATGAACGATCTGTGGAAGGTATAGCCTTCTCGGCACGACAAGAGGTTGAGTATCAGTATAAAGATATTACGTCTACAAAAATTGCCATGGAAGAATCTCAATTCCTTAGTTTTTGCCACGATGGGGATTTGCAAAAAATTGTCAATAAAGCTCAAAACCAAAGCGCTGTTATGTTTAGCCAACCTGAACCTTAATTTATAAAGAAAAATATATGGACTTATCTCTCGGGACAGAATTGCGAAATACATTAATTCAGCTTGAATGGTCTAGACGGTTTTGCTTTGCTGGAACCCTTGTTATGGTCATTGGTTTTATCTGGCTTGCAATATTCCTTTTCCAACGTTTCCACATTGGTCTTTTCTTGTTGTTTTGTCTCAGTGTTGCTGAATTCTGCATAGTCATTGTACTCATTCCGGTAATTTATTACCCGTATAGTAAATCTTTCAAGAACAAAATAATCTCGTCTTTCATTGATCCAAAATCTTCAAAGTTGTCATTGTTTCAGAATGAAGAGATCGATCGCATTGATTTCATGAGTAGCCAATTCTTTCTTAAGACACCCAACTATGTCTGGTGCAATATGGTTATGAAAGGGAGGGTAAAAGAGAATGATATACGATGTGGAATGATAAAAATAACGAGTACTGAGCGCAACAGTCAATCCGGCAATTTTGACACACAACTTTTTTCCGGTTTGTTTGTCATCATAACGCCAGAGTCTTCGAGAGACAGAATTAGCTGCGTTGAACCGAACGTTCTGGTTGTGCCTGCCGACGAACCGTATTATCAGGACGCAAGTTATCTTAGTATGGCGACATCAGACGATTCATCATATTTAAATTATAACGCAACAAAACCAATCCCGAATGGTTCCACCCATTCACTATATGCGTCAAAAATCCCAGACCAATCATTGTGCATTCCTCCAAAGCAGATTAGGATTGTACGAAAAAAAGCTGAGCAAGTAATTTACGAGGATTCTCTTTTTAATGATGCGTTTACTGTTTACTGCAAAGATTCGGACAGTAGGCACAAAAGTATAGATCTCAAGTTTAAACAACTTTTGCTGACGGCAAAAGAAAGAAACGGCAAAGCTTTCTATTTTTCAAAATTTGACAATGTTGTTTTTGCCGCGTTTGAACGAGACAAAGATGATTTCAAGCCACCTCTTTTTGTTCCAATAAATGAAAAGATTGTTGGAAAATTAGATAGCGCATATCAGAAGACAGTGGAAGAAATAAATAAGATAGTAGAGATAGCTGAATATTTAAAATAGAAAATCCTGATAACCTATGGAACCATTTTACTACTTAGAAGTCTTCGCAAACAATTGCATCATCGAAATAACCGTAAACGGTTTGTTTCTTGCACGTTCCGACGCAAAAAACGGATCGAGCTTGAATTATCCGTTTAACACTGAGTTAATAGGAAAAGGCAATACTGTTTCGATAACGGCAATTCCTACATTGCTTGACTCGGGTGCTATTTCATTGTTTTCTGATGTGGTAATAAATGGCGCATTGAAAAAATACCAACCGGGAGACATTACCGGCCCTGAAAGCGGTGAAATTATTGCCGCAATTGACTTTGAAGAAGTGAAGAGTGAAAAGTCGAAAGACGTGACCGGGTTGGCAGCTCTTGCAGCATTATTTCCTTTGCAAAAATCTTATGTATTTGATAATGAGACTCTTGATTTTAAAAACCGGCTTGTCGATGCGCCGGTTATTAGCGATAAAGAAAAACTTTTTGATTACGGTATATTTCTGCGGAATTTGTTGGAAAGACAGGACCTCAATGGCTTATGCAAAGAGTTTGAGCCAAAATTAAAAGACTATGGAATTACATATCCGAATGATTTGCCGGATCCGATCAAATGGTTCAAGGATTTTATGACAACCGATTTCTTTCCAGGCGGGCCAATCACCGGATTTAGTAGAGATGCAATCGGGTTGCGTTCATGGTGCGATGGTAAAATATGGGAATTATTTATCAAACCGACAACACAGTTTTTTAGTAACAGAGGTGATGATGGTGATATTAATTCCATTGAAATATTTGTCGGGCTTGTTGATGATCAACTCAAAATTATTCGGTGAACGCTTAAGTCAATAGTGCTATTTGTAAAAAGAAAGCTTTATAATGAACAACAATCTGTTTCAGCTTACCTTTCCCGACGGCTGGAAAGAAACAACTGTCTACACCTTCGAAGGACCTCATGATAGCG
>Ga0182027_10004236_pt1 | contig 22332 bp, 18 predicted proteins | sample 712E1DmetaG_FD_121300 | JGI IMG/M metagenome (GOLD analysis project Ga0182027, IMG submission 121300) | Permafrost microbial communities from Stordalen Mire, Sweden - 712E1D metaG (Illumina Assembly) | ecosystem: Environmental > Terrestrial > Soil > Wetlands > Permafrost | place: Sweden... | reverse complement strand
TACAGCTGTTGCAGCAGCAGCTTCAGTCCCATACTCTGCAACTTCAATATATGTTTGATGTATAACTTCGCTTATATACAGATTCTCATCTGTTTTAGTATACATTCCAGTAAAATCAGCCGTATCAGGATTAAATGCCGTCGGCATACCCATCGCCTTCAAATCTGTTGACATGAAATATTTTGATTCAAACTTAAATTTAGGCAGACTCACTATTACTCTTTCATTTGTCATGTTCTGTTTCAACGCATCAAGTTTTTCTACGCTAAAACCAGTATCTAATTGATTATTATCCTTTGGAAGAATTATCAACATTGAAAGGTCATTTCCTAAGTAATCCATCTCTAAAATTTGAGTATCACTAGTCTCGCCATAATTATACTCACTTGTCTGATGCATCATCTTAGCATTAACACTCTCTCCAGAATCTAATTTAAATTTTCCATCGGTTGTATCTCTTGCATCAAACCTGCTCGACCAATTAGCCTTAAAATAAATTGCATTAGTAAGGACTAATCGAGTATCAGGAGATAATATCCCTTCTGGAATAATATCCTTTATCTTATTATTAGTATTATCTTCAACCCAATTATTTATTGTGACTCTAGATTTTTCTGTCTCAGTTTTAAAGTCCAGATTAGTAACTTTTCCGCCATAATAACTATCGACATTATTAAAATACTCCTCTATGAATGGATAATCTTTTTGTGCCCATAATGCGTTAGCAACGCTTAATTTATAAGGCTTATCTGCTTTGTTAAGTTCATTATTTATACCGGCAAAACCAGAATGTAATACTTCTTTATTATTCGGCAGATGCAGGACTATCTGCATCTCTTGAGCTGTTTGTCCTTTTGCGCCTTCATAAGTCATTGCTAATGCAGATGAGATGCTATAAGGAGAAAAGAACATGTTACCTTCTTTCGATTGATATCTCGAGTAAAGATCAAAAGCAAATTGATTGTTTGCATCAACAACATTACTTAAAATTTCTGTGGTGACATTACTATCATCCAAATGTTTTATTGGTTCAGGTGTTGGTTGTGTTATACATCCTGTCAAGAGAATTCCTAAACCAGCTATAATTATTAAAGTTGTTATGATGAGTCTTTTGTTCATAAGATTAGATAATATATAGCAGTATATAAAGGTTATTTTAACTTCGATTCCGTTCGAAGTGAGCAAAACCACCACGATAGACATCAATGTGAAGCATCCTACATAATATTTAAATATAAGAGTAAGTATAGAAAGTATACTTAGTGGGGTGAAACAATGATATGTATAAGCAGTTCTGGAGCGTTGAGAATAACAGATGCGCCGGATTGTGCATCTGAAGGGATGAAAGACACAATAGAGATTGTAGATGTCTGGCAAAATTTATCATAAGTTATTGTGATTTATTTTGTCACATGAAGAATTTAATATTTTTATAAGTATTAATTCTGACTAAAGGTTTCTTTAAAATATTTAGAATAAGAACTTAAATCATTATTTCTATTAGCAAAAGGCATTTCAGGGTTCGTATTAACAATGCCAACATTAGAAGTATCACCAGTAGCTAGAGCGATGCCGCCATTAAAACAATGAGAATTCAAATAATCTAAGTCTTCTCTTATCTGTTTTACAATTCCAGAATATTCTGTACTATTTGCTTTATTATGAAATTCCATTTCATGCAATAATATCACATTTTCAGTTATAGATATTTTTTTCCGAAGTATATCTGGTCTAGTATTAGGACTATAATGACTAGCATTAGGACTATAATGAGTTTCAAGTTTAGAAGTATCAATTCCCATTTGCTCACATTTTTCCTGAGCTATATCATCTAAAGATGCAGGAAGCAGATTATATACTCGTAATTCATCTTTTAACTTTTCGTCCATATATTTAATAAATTAAAGCTGTATATAAAGTTTATGATTTTGAGACTATACTATAGTGGTAACATATAAATATATTTTGACGTTAAGCATAGAATAGTTGACCATCAGTCACCCACTCGTAAAATTAATAAATATAGTCGAGCAATAATATCCAATGAAGAAAGATTTGAACTTTGCTTGGTTGATTTCTAGTAAAGATGTTCCTATTAAAACAGAAAGCCGGATTAAAGAAGCGTATAAAAGAAATGAAAACTTATTCGGCAGAGTCCCAAGCAAAAAATTTAAAATAGTTGTATGCAATTCTGAAGAAGAATGGAAGAAAGAATCAAAATATTATTATTTACCATTTGGAGCGGCTACAGTACTAAGAGACGGAACATTTGTCGTTAAAGAGCAAAAGTTTCTTGATAGAAATGATATAGATTATAAGAACATTCTTTGCCACGAGATGAATCATGTATTTTTTACATTATCTTATAAAACGACAAAACCATTGTGGATTCTAGAGGGCCTAGCTGAATATACGGGAGGATATTCTAAATCGATAAAAGAAATTCTAGAAGGTATAAAACAGAGAAAAATAGATCATAACATCTTACAGTATAGATATCTGCAAAGAAATAGTCCAAGCAAAGAGGTCGTAAGGTTAAATTATGCTATATGGAAGAACTTTATAGGCTTTGCATCGGACAACAATCCAAAACTTATTGTAGAATTCATGAATAACTTTATCAAAAATCCCACTAAAAAGAATTATAATAAATTATTCTCTAAATTTTTTGGAAAGAACCAAAAAGAAAAGTTTAGAGACTTTATTTTATGGTTGAAAAAACGCTAATTTCCCGCACAATCACGCTCACTCGTAAACTTAATAAATTTCAACAATAAATTCAATTTATGACAAATTCTAGAATCATCGTACTAGGCACGGTATCAGATATATCAGTCTTAAGCAACAATAGGACTTGCGCTGGAACGATTTTGGATGTGGATAATGCTCAAATTCTTATAGACCCTGGAATAGGAACAATAACACAGGCAGCACAAGCAAAAGTTGACTTGAAAAACACAAGCATCATGCTAATCACAAGTACAGAATCAGTATATACGAACGACATCAATGCAGTCATAGAACATATGAATAAAGACATACACATGATTTGTCCAAAAGAATTATTAAAGCACGACGAAAGTATCTTAACAATCAATCATGCAAAAAACTTAAAAATCTTATCGTTAGATAAAGACGAGAATAAACAGACAAATATAAAAAATATAGAAATCCAGGCATATTATAATAAGAGCGATGCTGTGTCGTATAAAATTACGACAAGCAAATATGTGATAGGATATATCACAAAAGCGAAATACAATAAGACATTCGTCGATTCGTTCAAGGATTCAAACATCCTGATAATCAATCTCACAAAACAAGATAAGAATTCTAAATACTTGGACTTCGAGGAAGTCACAGAATTAATCAGAGAAGTCAATCCAGAATTAGTGATATTGAATGGATTCAACAGGAAGATAATAGACTCGGATCCATTGGAAAATGCAAGAAAAATCAAGCAGGAATTACAGAAGGATAAGGAACAGCCGATAAAGACTCAAATCCTGCCGGCAAAAGAATTGATGATATTAAATCCAGAAGCGTATAATATTCGATTAAAACAGAAGAGCTTGAAAGGATTCTTCGGATAATACTCACAATAAGGCAACGCCAAATTAAACATAAACCGTAAACCTTAAAAAGCCTAAGGTATTTCTCTACTCTATGAGAGTAAACACATTCGCAAAAATAGCTGCCACTGGCATAGCAGCAGCGGTATTATCAATAGAATCAGCTACAGCTCAATCTACAAAAATAATACCATTCTTCGACGGAGAAATCTACAGTGCAGAACATAATGGAGCAAAAGTTATGTTTGTTCGTTTCAAGTATTTTACACAAAATAAGAAAGGTATAGACGGCACAGAATCAGACTATATAGTCAGCAGAGAAGTTATAGACGCATATGGTAGAAAGAAATTGCCAGGAACAGAAATTAAATATTATAATACAGATGCTGACGGAATATTAAAAGCCACAGAAGATAACGGCATACGTACAGTATTCTTTACATATGAACAATTAAAAGATAAAAACAAGGTGGATATCACTAATAAATTCATGAAAGAACTTCCTGCATATCAAGGAGATATAAACAAATATAATAGGATACATACAAACACATACAATCAATACAAAAATTTATATGACATTATAAAAGTTTCTCCACTAAAAAGATAATCCTTAAAAAATACTTTTCTACTCATGAGAGCAAAACTATTCACGGGCTTAGCAGCATTAGTATTCTCGACACAATTAGTTGTAGCTCAGCAAGGAACTACAAGTATATCTAAATCATCACAACAAGAAAAGAAAGACTTATACGGTATGATTACGGATTTCAAGAGCAAAGACACAGCAACATATAGGAAAGTGATATTAAAATATAACAATCTAGAAGATGCAATGAAGAGCATCATCGAAATCAAAGACGACAATTATAGGTTGATGGAAGAGAATATCAATGAATATTTCAAGATAGTATCAGAAGTGTTCCCAAAACAGGATGCAGGTGTAGGACAGGCATTGAGAGGAGACGAGAGAGAATTCTACAAGCAATGCAGAGGAATAGCACAGAAAATATCGGATAACAACAAGAGCCCTAGCGCTATAAGAGGGATAGAATATCTTATACAATATTTGGACAATAAATTATTAAAAGTCAACAAGGTAATCGACCAGAAAAGCGGAGAGATATTCTTGTCGAAAGACAGTGATGGCAAAGATATATATGTAGTCATAGCAGAATATCCTCCAAGCGGAAATGGAGAATTAGTTGACAAGAAACACGAGCCACTCAGAAATACATATAATATGCTGAATACATATGCAACAAAAGTGCTTGCAAAAGACGGTAAGAAGCACAATGACAGGCTAGATGTGAAAATCAATCCCAAAATATTGGATCTGATAATTACAGACAACGGGAAATATAAGGCAGCAGTAGCATTCTGGCAGATAGGGTCAGAGAAAGAAGATATAGAAGTCAAACAGTCAATAACGAAGACATATAAATTGATAGAAGAAAAATAATTCTATAAAAATTTACAGCAACAGTGTTATCGCCCATCCAATCAAGCATCCCACAGTCAGGAATGGCATTGCAGGATAGAACTTGCCTTTCTTAGCGAACACGAATAACAAAGTCAACGCGATAGTTGTCGTCAATATTATTATCGATGACTGCAAAAACGCTGTTGCCTTAATAGCATTTAAAGCCATTGATGGATTTGCAAGACTCAACTTCAAAATCAATCCATTCATCACAGTCCCGATGAATATCAATGGGAATGCAATATCTCCACCGCCTAGAATCGCGTTCGTAGGAGATGTCTTGCCTGCACGAATCTTAGGAGCGCCATGACGTGTAATCTCATTACTATTTGCAGATTTCTCAGGCTTTGAAAATATCTCAACTTTCTTGCTCTTCTCATCCTGCCTGTATGGAATCATCAATCCTGCAAACACATTTGATTTAGTCTGGAACTGCGCCATCGCAACCATATGCTTGCTCTTCCATACAGCATACATATCGTACGCTGAGATTATCAATAATAAAACAACAGCCCATCTTACATCAAATAATGGAATTATTATCAATCCTATTCCTGCATACATCAATACTTCAGTAACATTATGAATAAATATGTTCGGCTTAAATATTTTCCAAGCAGCCAATATCAAGGCGAGGATTCCAGCAATATCATAATCAAACCAAATCTTTACTTTAATCAATGCACCAATGCTCACCCATAATGCCATCCATACAGCCAAGAAAAACCATGAGCGCCAAATATTAGTCCTGCCATACTTAACAATCAATAATATCAGACCAGTACCAAGTGCAATAGCAATTAGAATATAAATCAAGCTTCCAGATCCCGTAGTCTCGGGTCTCGCACCGATTGCAGTATCATTGAACATCACAGCAGTCGAATTAGTCTTAGGATCTACAGCAACAGTTGACTCTCTATTAACAAGCCATAATCCAACAACTTGCGACAATACAAATAATGTAATCAACATCAATGTGACAGTCCAATTATGCTTCACTTTCTCACCTTAATCTTTTTTGCTGTAATCTTGTTCATCATAGTTTTATTCACTTTTGTTTTATCCAATTTAGTTTTGCGACCGAACCATTTCTTCCAGAAATGCATGCCGACCTGATAAAATATCGGTATAAAAGATACGAATATTATTAATATTACGATTAATGAGAAATGCGTCTTAACAAAAGGAAGTCCGCCAAAGAAATATCCTCCTAATAAAAATAATGTAGTCCATATCAATGACCCGATAAAGTCATAGATAAAGAACTTTAAATATTTCATCCTGCCGACGCCAGCCATAAAAGGAGTAAACGTTCTTATGATAGGCATGAACCTACCAATAATAAGAGCTGATGGACCATACTTCTTGAAAAATTTCTTGGTCTTAATAATATACTCCTTATTTATCAGCTTGCGCTTGCTGTGCAATATCTTTGAACCGATGAAATGTCCAATCCAATAATTGCAGTTATCCCCAAGAACTACAGCGGCAAAACATACTATATATAGTATCCATAATTTAAACAATCCCATGCCAGCCATCGTTCCGGCAGTAAACAATAACGAGTCTCCGGGAAGGAAAGGCGTAAATACTATTCCAGTTTCAAAGAATAATACCAGAAATATAAGAAGATAAGTCCATACACCATACTGGGCAATAATCACACCTAAATATTTATCTAAGTGCAATACAATATCAATAAATTTCAAGACTAATTGCGTAATCCCCATTCTTTAATTTAGGTTAAGAACGAGGTTTATAAAAGTTGTTAATGAAATCATAAAGAGAACTCACAACACATATTAGGAATAATAAAATATATTAATGATGCACACACACCAAAACCATGCGATATATACATAACGCTAAAATAACGGTTTTCTTGAAACCAGAAGAATATGTTGGAAGTAATGAATTAGTTCAGAAAGTCAAGGCATTATTCCATAAACTTCTTCCAATAGATTTTGATAAAGAAAAAATCGCAATAACAGAGGAACAAGTTGAGAGTTTTGAGAACAGGAAAATAAAAATCTTAAAACTAGAGTTCACAAAGGAAGCACATACAAACATATTCATTAAGATATTGAAAGAATTGCTTAGAGCAGAACAATGCAAAACATTGCTCGAGCAGAAATGGTCAAGGCTTGATGAAGAATTATTCTTCTATATACGCTTGGACAAGGAAGCAGCATTCAAGGATGTTTTCGAACTCACAGATTCTGGAGACTGCATACACATCAAGATGCATATTGCAGCATTCCCAAAGAATAGAGAGACGGCGTTGAAAGTCGTAACAGAGATATTCTCGTAAATTCCCAAATTCAATATATACAAATTCAATATATACAAATTCAATAAACTATATAAATCCACTAAACCAGAATATTTTAATAACACATTTATAATAAAAAATCGAGGTGCCATTATGAAATATGCTCATTTATCTGCAGGATTTATGCTGACAAGCATTGTAGGATTCTTTTTATCTGTATTCTTCGTCTGGAACATATCCATATCATGGGGATTTGCATTTGCATTGTTCTTCATAATAATGTTCATTGCAAGCATCATAAGCATGACGAAGGCAGACTTTACAGACAAAGAATATCAGCAGGAACTAGCAATACATGAAAAGCCATCATATAAGAGAAGAAAGAATCATATATTCAAGTAAGAGCTTTTTTATTTTTTTGCCATAAATAGAGTGCAGTTCCTAGTATAATTATCAATAACGCTATTCCACCAATAATCCAGAAGATTAAATTGGATCTGCTCTGTATGGAAATATTATTTTTAGGTAATATAGCATCTTTGACATTCGCATTCTGGTCTATGACAGCAAATTGCTCAGTCACACTAACATTTTTATATCCTTCTTTTGTTGCGGTAATCTCCAAAGTATAAGTTCCTATCTTATCCGCTGCTATCGATGTCGGCAGAACTAATTGCTGGGTAGACATATCTGGAAGCGTTAAGACACCCTTTACTGCACTATTCTCAACGGAGGAAATATAATTAATGTATATTTTTTCTCCACGTAGGAATATTTTCGCTTTTTCTGCGCAAGAAGCATCCTTGCAAATTAAGGGAGTAATGGATAATTCTAACAAATTATTCACCCTGAAAGTTTTCTTGAACTCTAAATTATATGGTTCTAGTATAAAGATAGAAGCTGAACAATTTCCGCTTTTAATGTTTTCATCAACCGCACCATAAACATATTCTCCAGAAAATAATTCATTTCGAGTAAGATTTAATTCCTTCAAATTCAACAATGCTTCAGGAGAATCAGTGCAATTTACACGCTCCAAATATTGAATGTGCTCATCCTGTGAAGATAAAATAGTATAAGAAAACTTTATAATGTCACCTTCGCTAAAACTCGGGCTCACATTAATTTCAACACTAGGCACAGCACTAGCTAAATTTATAACTAAAATTATCATAAATATTAACAAAAAAGTTTCTATTAATATCTTCTTACTTCCCATGGTAACTCCTCTTTCAAAGCATATTTAGGATTTAAATTTAATGCAGGATCTCCAAGCAAAGTATCCATATAATTCGTGCCAGAAAATGTATAAGCTTTTGAAAATGATTGTCCTAATGTCAGACCATATGCATAAATACCATCAATAGTTTTTTTATAAGTAGCATCACCATCAGTTGCCACGCTTACAGCTCCCATAAAACCTAAACTTCCTTTTCTTATAGCATTATTACAAAAAGATTTTCCATTATAAGATGCACACGTCAAGCAAGCATTAGCATATACAATTGAATCTGAAAGCTGTGGAATTTCTGTGTAATAAATTCCAGCCCAATCTTCCGATCCATGGTCTATATACATTATTAAATCCTTATCCTTCCAAAGATTAGGATGCAAATCGGAAGAAGAGGTATTACAAATAAAAATAAATCTTCCAGGAAAAGTATTGTAATAATAAGAAGCCAAATTATCTGGGTCTGCACATTTAGCATTATATCCTATATTATTAAATGTCTTTGTCCAATTGTCTATCTGGAGCATGTTGTAACCAAAGTCAATACCTTGTACCATGAATTGCATATTATCCGTCCTATCAATTTTATCATAAAACAAATCTCTTGCAACATATCCAGAAACATCTGAAAGAGTTATTCCTTGTATCCTTCCAACAGCTAAATCAGGTTGATTATCTCCATTATAAATATCTCCATATTCACTTTGGTCCAAAGCACGATAAAGCATATATCCACCAAGATTAGTTACATACTCTCGAGAAGGGATTGCATTTGGAGCGCTAAAGATTGTTAAGAACCCATAAATAAAGTAATCATACTCAATAGAAGTCAAAGGATACCACGCCTCATTCTTAATTCCAGTAGAATTATTAATTACCCAAGGCATCAATTCATTGATTTTATACTTAACAAAATCACCGATGCTTTTATAGTCTGTAGCTGTTGTACCAATAATGATTTCATGTTTTGCACTAGCTAATATTGAAGAGGCAAGAGAGGTTTTAGAATATAAATCATAAATCTTTTCATTAGATTTGTCCGGCTGAAATTCTGCCTCAAATTTCATATTCAAATCATCTGGATTAACTAAAATACTTTTGTCTGTATGTGTCATTTTCACATACTCTTGTTGAAGTTGCTCTAAATTATAATTTTCATTACAATCTCTGTCGACATTCCCTACACAAATAATATTTCTTCCCTTAAACACAGAATCTACATCAAGTGTGCTTCCCCTGATAATCAAAGGAGCATTTAATAAAGAAGCATAAGTTGAAGCCATTAAAACTAAAAAATAATTATCTTCAACGTAAACAACATCTTTATAAGAATTCCAATAAGATAAATAATCATTCACACTAATTCTTTGAATCTGATTCTGAGTCAATCCAGCACCTAAGTCTGGCTGAGCGACTAATAAATTATCTAAATCTTGAGGTGTTTCTCCAACGATAGTAACTTTTGCAGGAGCATATTGCTGCATAAAATAGATTATAGAATCAGCATCAAACAGCTTAATTATATCTGTGTTTGCATCTTCTTTAACCCTTAATGTAAATTCAAAACTATTTTCACCTATTTTCAAATTGTTAATATCTTCTTTTTTTATAATCCCATCTAAGGGTTTAACAAATTCGAGAAAGTTTGGAAGAGAAGTTATTTGCAGATAGTTAATGTTGCCACTTGAATCAGATACATTTAACGTGACTGTAAATGATATTATATCTCCTCTCTCAAAGTTGCTAGTTTTACTAACTTTTGTTCCTATAAGAGTAATAGGTCCATTCCATTGTGCACCAACAGGTATCGAAGTCTCACTAACGTAATTGCCATTAGTTGGAATGTAAAGAGAAGACATTTCATTTTCATGATAAATTAATGTAGGATATACACAAACGTTGTCTGGAGTTCCGTAACCTCCTTGACATTTAGAATCATCACCTTCCTGCTTCGTCCAAGTAGTTAAGGGAATTAACTGCAAAACATCTTCCCAGTTTTTATCTGAAATTAAAAATATCTCTTTATTAGAATAATATGAAATATCTTTCTTATTTTTTGTATTAGGAATAGGATGCTCAACACAATTTCCCACTGCATTGCATATATATCCAACTGAACAAGTCCCGCAACTTCCTCCACATCCATCATCACCGCAATTTTTATTAACACAATCGCAGGCAGGAACACATTCATAACTCTCTTGTGTAGAAGTATATGGTCCGCCTCCAAATGCATCTCTCCAAGTAGTAATCGTTTCCAATTTGTATTCTTTAACAGAAACAGTATCAGGATACCATTTTTGACAATAAGTCAATATATCAATATCTGCACCATTAGTCCTATCAGAATCAGTCACCCAAGAACCACTATCAACATGCTGGTTTACTTTTCCATACCAATAAGCAATTCTAGGAGTTAAATCAACAACACACTGCCCATTTGAATTGCAAGTTTTTCCAGAAAGACAAATTCCACAAAATCCTCCACATCCATCATCGCCACATTCTTTTCCGCTACAATCAGGAACACATGCAACACCTTGAACACAATCATAACTTTGTTGTGTGGAAGTATATGGTCCGCCTAAATTTCCAAAATCTCTCCAACCAGTAATTGTTTCCATCTTATATTCTCTAAAAGAAAGAGTTTTAGGATACCATTTTTTACAATAAGTTAATATATCAACAAATGAACCACTCTTTCCATCAGGATCAGTTACCCAGGTACCATTTTCAATATGTTGATTAACTTTCCCACCCCAAAAAGCAACTCTGGGAAGATTATTATTTAATTCACAAGCTCCATCAACACAACCATTTGGGCAAGTTTCTAGTTCTCCTCTGATTATATTTCCAACGCAGTGATATTCCCTTAAATAAACATTGCCGTATATATCGCTTTCACAATAATCTGTAAAAGATGTTCCATTAAAAGATGTAGTACCCTTAACATATAAGCTAGCATTATAATTATCTGTATTATTATTGTTTGTACTATTATCACTATCCGTACAGGTTGTATTTTGATTTGTTTGATTACAAACTCCTACTGGACATCCAGTACATGTTACAGAACCAACTCTTTCCCATTGGGAATCTGAAGAAACATTAAAAATACAACTATCACCTGAGCACCCCCAATAACTATCACATCTGCAGGCTTTAACAGCATCGTCTTTTACAACAACACTTGAAGGATCATATCCAGAACAATGCTTCTCAACCTGACAATAAGTTCCAGCGTAATAATTAAAATCGTTCCCAAAATAAAATTTTGAAATTAAAATTGAATTTCCCACTAAATCTTTTGGATTTTCAAAAGTACATTGCTCTGCATTAAGTAAATTACATTTTCCAGTTGTATCACATGCATATCCTGAAGAACAAATTCCACAAATTCCTCCACATCCATCATCACCACATTGCTTATTTGTGCATGAAGAAGTGCATTTGCTTGATGAACATTTATTGTTAACACATTTTGAATTCGAACCTGAACATTGATCATCCTTATTACATTCAACACATGTAACATCACAACGACCTTCGCTAGTCTTGGAACTGCAATAAGGAGTACTGCCAGTGCAATGGACATAATTACTCCAATGAGAATCCTTACCACAAGTATCTATAAAAGAATCCCATGAACCATTATTAACCCAGGAAGCGCAGCGAGTACATCCGACATCATTTTCTTCCATACTTCCAGAATAAAAGAGACATTTCGAAGAATCAGCATGACAATACTTAGCGGAAGGACTTCCAGAAGTTCCAGCATTAATATTTCCTTTAACATTATTCTCAGTAAAAATATCATAATCACAATTCCCGCTCTCACATTCAAAATCAGAAGAGCAAACCTCCCCATCTCCCTTTAATGCAGGAGGAGCAAGAAGACATGCATCTTCAGAACAACCATAAGGACAAGTATACCCTATCGGCATTAACACAGTCCCATCACAATATGGAATATTTGATGAATTATCTGATGAATTAGTATTTTGATTATTTTGACATAAGGAATTACATGTAGCAGCAGAAAAAGAACCTGGAAAAAATATTCTACTAATATTCGTATTCAAAACACAAGCTCCAGCATATCTAATAAATGAATTCATACCAACACAGCAACACCCAGGCTTGCACATATTATCTACATTGGATGCACACCGAGAATTAGATATATCAGAAAAATTACCGCAAGTACCATCAAGTATAGCATTATAAGGGCACGATGTAGTCTTACACGTAGTCTGATAAACATAACAGTTTGCTATAACGATATTAATGCTCAGAAATAATATAGTTAATATTAGAAGCGATAATAGAAGATACTTCGAAACTTTCACACCCATACACTATCCACCTTTCTAGAATATTCCTCGCATACAGCATTTAAATAGGTATCGATTTCGATATCACTTTTTTGACATCATTTTTAAGAGTAAAAATTTAATACTATAAAATATATATTAGAATTAATTCGGATCAAATATTTTTATATATTAAATATATCTATATATGCCTATAATCTCTATGCATCTTAAATAAAACGAATATATATATAAACAACATTGCATTCCCAATTTTAATGACGATTTCAGAAACATTTGCAGTAATAAGTGAATATAAGAAAATATTCTCAAAGACTGTTATACAGTTGCATACAGTAGTATTATCTGACAGATATAAAGAGCTACCAAAGATATATCCATATAGAATACTAAAACCTGAAGTAATACCCTATAAAGAATTAAAAACATTTTTAGAGTCAGCAATCCCGGAAAACTGTGAAGTATATGCTAGTGATGGATATTATAAAAAATATTCCGCAATAATCAAAGAATTAGAACAAAAATATGTATTTAATAGGATAAAAAGGATGTGTGATGCTCCAGAAGAAATTCAAGGAGAACTAGTTCTATGTTTCGCAAGAGCAAATAATGATAGAGATAAGAATATAAAAAATCACATAAAAAAACATATAGATGCTATGTTTGAAAGAGAAAACATCAAAAAACAATACATAAATAACGTAGTCCAGAATGCATAAAAAACAACACATCAATAATTATTGTCGTTATAATTTTTCTTCATCCTCGAATCCTTCCTCTTTCTTCGGCATCGCTGTAGGATCCTCTCCTCCATGCCACGTGAATCTCGGTCGAAGTTTTATCGGATACATCTTTTCATTATTATCATCGAATATTATTGCTGCGCCTTTTTCTCTCGGCAAATCATCGAGCTGCTGGACTAATCCTTCTCTCATATATGACTGCATTAACGTTCCTAAAGCTTCAGTATCAAGTTTTGCTGTTATGCGGTGTGCAATCACGACATCTGCCTGAGTCATCACATCAGTATGTATCTTGCCAGGCTGCTGTGTCGCAAGAATCAATGATATTCCTGGCTGTCTACCCTCTCTTAAAATTGTAATGAGCGGGTCTGTCGCCAAAGTTTTTCCAGTCGCAGGCAAGAATTCGTGAGCTTCATCAATCACAAGCCATACCATCGGATAATCAAATTTCTTCTGAGTCTCATCGCCAAACAAATTAATCGCCTTATGGATCTGCGCATATTCCTCATCTTTACGTGCGAGCATTCTTTGAATAAATAATTTTTCAGCAATCAATCCGACAACTAGATTCTTGATATTCCAGGAGTTAGGCATCGTAGCATAGCACGATAAATCCAATACTGTAACTTGACCGCCTTTAGCCAGGTCTGCCAATGGAGTCGATTTGTATACTTCGGATTTTTTTCCAGACATCTTATCATCTGACTTTCTGCTATTCTTCATCAAATCTTTTTCTATAACTTTACTCGCAATAGTAATGGGATCAGTCTCAAATATTCCCCAGTTGACTGCATTCATGAATAAATTCTTAGCAGCATTCTTGGTGTTGGAATCAAAATCTTTGTCAGCATCAATATTCTTTAATATGTCGCTGATTGAGAATCCTTTCTTCTCACTCTCTAATTTAATATCTTCATCGCCTTTCAACCCATAGATAATCCTTTCAATGAATACTCCAACGCTGCTATTTTCATTGACGCCAAAGCTTATGCACCAATCACCAGCATCTAATTCTGATGGACTTATGCTGAATGGAAAATCAGTCGGAATGCCTTTAGCTCGGAATTCTTTGAAAAATCCCGATGGAGTATATATCTTGACATCCAACGGCTTGGATTTTAGTCCCCACTGCTTCAATAAATCTTTATCTTTCTGATTAGGATACTTCATGGTCCAATATATGCCCATGGTATCAAGCAATACTACTGAAATATTATTTTTTATTTCATCCGGCAAATCTGAAATGCCTTCGGCAATCACACCCATGGTATAAGATTTACCACTGCCGCGCTTACCAACGATAAAGAATACGTGAGCCCTGGTCACATCGATGAATACACTATTGCTCAGACTTGTTGTACGGCCCATCTTCACATAATGCTTGCCGAGAAATACTGTGCCTTTGTCGCCAAACTTCATCCTGTCCGCTTCATTCCTTCCAACGATTACATCATACATATAATAAATACTAGGATACAAGTTTATAAATTTATCCGTCCTGAAATGGTGACGAAAAAAGCTTTAGGACAAACATAAATAATATTATATTATTCCACAACATTTATATATAAACTTTCAATCCTTGAAAAACGAATATTTGTGGGAAGGTGTGATATATGGCAGAAGAGAATATTGTTGGAACATCAGAAGAATCCAATATCGATCAAATAAATAATTTTGTTACTAGTTCTGAAGATGTTAAGAATGCGGAAGCCCAAAAGCCTGCAGCAGAAGAAGGATTAAAGGGTGAAGATAAAGAAGAATCAAAGAAAGAAGAATATAAAAAAACGGAACGTAAACAAAAAAAAGCGGAACCGGAACACAAAAAGATAGAGCACAAACCGGTCAATCATATTAAACATGAAATCAAAAAAACCACGCCTACCACACCTAAAAAAACAGAACATAAACCAAAATTCATAACAAAGCCTGTAATTATAAAGCCAGAACCTAAAATAATAAAACCGGAACCAAAGAAAATCATAAAAGAAAAACCTAAAGCTAAAAAGATATTCAGTGTAAAAAAACCTTCCAAGGAGGAAAAAATGACAGAACATAAAGAGCATAATAAAGATCATAAAAAGAAATTCAAATTCACAAAAAACACTTTATTGTGGATAGGGATAGGAGTGCTTGCGGCAATATTGATAATAGCATTGATACTAATACTGTTGCCAGGAAAAACACAGCCAACAACAGGCAACGAGACAAGCAATAGTGTAGCCGCAACAGTAAATGGCGAGCCAATATACTTACAGGATGTATTAAGAGAATATAACAGCATAAATCCTATGATAAAATCCATGTATAGTGTGGAATCAGTATTGAATAAGAGCATTGATGACTTACTATTGTATCAGGAAGCAAAGAATCTGGGATTCACGGTAAAACCTGAAGAAGTACAATCAGAGATAGATGCAATAAAAGCGCAGAATAATTTGACGGATGCTACTCTTGTGAAAGCTCTAGAACAGCAGAATCTTACTCTGGACGATGCAAAACTAGTGATTGAAAAGAACCTAATGATTACAAGGATGTTGAATGAAACAGTACTGCAAAACATTACGGTCACAGAGGACGATATACAGAAATATTATTTATTAAATACAAATAAATTTCAAGTTCCAGAAAAAGTAACGGTGCAGCACATCCTGATAACAATAGGTCCAAACGCCACTGATAATGAGTCGAAAGCAAAGATTGAGCAGATACAGAGCGAATTGACTGCAACAAACTTCTGCGACCTGGTCACAAAATACAGTGAAGATACAGGTAGTGTGAATAATTGTGGAAAATATACATTCGCCAGAGGAGACTTCAATAATCCGGAATTTGAGAATCCTAGCTTCGACCTGAAAATCGGCGAAACAACAATAGTCAAAACAGTATTTGGTTATCATTTAATCAAGAAGTTGGAATCCATACCAGCAAGCGTGATGAACCTTTCTAATGTATCAGACCAGATAAACACTACACTACATGACGACGCTGCTCAAATAAAATTTGACGCATTAATAAATAATTTAAGAGCAAAGGCAACAATCATAAATTACATGACCAAGATAAACACAGACAATACTACAGCAACACCTACAACTCCTGCTGTCAAAAATCTTGATGATTTTGCAAAATGCATAACAGAAAAGGGTGCAGTATTCTATGGTGCATCATGGTGTGAACATTGCAATAACCAGAAAAAAATGTTTGGCGATTCAATGCAATACGTCAAGTATGTAGAGTGTGCAGTGGAAGGACAGCCGCAAGTACAGACACCAGAGTGTACGACGGCAGGCATTTCAGGCTATCCTACATGGATGATAAACAATCAAAGTTATCCTGGAGAGCAGACAATGGGAGACCTTGCAAGATTGACTGGTTGTACAGCACCGCAATAAATCAGATGAAATTGGATATAAAAATTTATTTTTACTTAATTTATTTTTATTTATTTTGTTTATTTTTATAATTATTATTGTTTCTCTTATTTTCCCTGTCAATTATATTTTCAACAAACTTTAAATAGGGCTAGATAGAGATATACCATCAAGAAGTATGATATAAGTATTATCAGCATTATTTGGTGAGTAAAGAGGATGAGCAATATAGGCCTATTAGAAGTGCAGAAGAAGATTTCTGAAATTGAGAGCGCCATCAGAGAAAGAGATGTAAATAGAGGAATAAGTGCATATAACACATTAAGATTATATGTCAGCGACCCTAGCATCGACTTCCAAGCCAAAAAATTTGCACATGAAAAAGGAATAGAGTTGCATGCCATACTTATACAGATGCGCCAAGAAATACTGCAGAACGAAGCGATACAAGCAACAAATGCCAGAACTCAAGAGCAGCAGGAGCAGTCAGCATATGCAGATCCGATGCCATTAAGAAGCGCGAAAGATACTTCTAAACCGAGCATTAATTTCAAGACGATAATAATTATAGTTCTCATCTTCGGATTGATAGGCGGGGGTACATACTTATTTATGACTGGCAGCACTGCAGGAGGATGCTCCGTAGACGGACCGTTTGCATGCAAAGAAACATCATTAAAAGTTTCTGCAGACAACATGGCACAAAATTTTATCATACTGAAGATGGACCAGTCAAAGGGAGTTATAACGCAGATTAATATTACCAACACGTCGCAATCATTAAAAAACTGCAATAACATATATATCGACAAAGCATATTCTCTGGCGACAAACTATCAAGAATTAAAAATCATGCTCGACTGCAAAAATATCACACTCTCGAACGTTGCAGCAGACATAACTTTGAGCTATAAACTAAACGGCGAGGAAAAAACATCAACAGTAAAATTATCCACGTTACAATCAGCGATTAATGAGGAAATAAAACCAAAAGAGACTCCTCAGGCAAATGCAACAAACATTACAACGCATAATACAAGTACAAACGTCACATCAAACAATAATAGTAATAGAAATAATACAACCAACACAACGGGCGGCGATAATAATGATAATATAAATTCTTATACAGGAGGAGGCGGTGGAGGTGGAGGAAGTGGCGGCGACTCAAGCATTTCCATAGATCATGTCTCTCCAACCGTAACATTAGGCTCTCCGAGCCCTACGTCGACCCTCAATTCTGACGGCTCAACATTTAATATAACATTCACAGCTCAAGGATATGCTCATGGTATAAAAGTCTTAAACAATATATTATTGACAGTCTATGGAAGTACAACGACATGCACTGCAAATGTCTATGGATTACATACAGCCATATGTACATATGTTTACAATTGCTCAAAGAGTCTAATGGGCACAAACATAACTTATCTTGCTTCAGCAACTGATTTAGATACTGGAACAGAAAGCGATGATATTTCCAACACATATATTATTCCTGATTTTATACTTCCTGCTGTTAGTATATCGACGAGCAATACGAGCAGTCTCACAAGTACACCAACAACTATAATCGGCAGTGCATCAGACAATTACAATCTATCATACATACAATTCAGGGTTAATAATGGTACATGGCACAATGCCAGCGGAACATCTAGCTGGAGCATAAATGCTAATGTACGCAATGGCACGAATTATGTTGAAGTGCGTGCCACGGATTCTTTCTCTAATGTAAATTCTACAATAAAAACATTTACTGCAACATTAAGACCGGAGTTTATGATGCCAATTTATAGTGATGCAGGATTAGATGCAGATTGGATAGATACATCTTATAACAGCATAATAAATCTCAGTGATGATAGCGTATCATATAATGGGTCGCCTTCAATAAGCTTCAATGGCAACACCGCAGGAGCATTGTCATTGACGAAAGCGAATGCTACGATAAATAATATTGATGGATATAATAATCTGAGTTTCTATATCAATGGTACAACAAACACATCAATCATTGTGAGAGCAAGAGGCGACGCCGATGATAGCGTGTTCCCTGATATCAGCCTATCAAATTTTAATATTAACATGTCAAATCTTACAGGCGATTGGGAGTATGTCGAGATTAACATGACTCAGCTAAATCCAAATAAATATCCTATTAATAGAATAGAGTTCAAACCTACAATGCTGCCTGATGGTGCTAATGATACGATGCTCTATATATATGCATTAGGATTATCGGGGCGAATCTCTGACGTAAGTGCACCACAACTCATGATTGAATATCCTCAAAATAATTCAGTAGTAAACATGCCCTTGACTATAGGCAATAGAAACATAACAATAAAAGGCAACGTTACAGATGATACATATATCGACGAGGTATTGGTGAATGTCAACGGTACAATGTATAATATGACTATAACAAATTACTTTACACTTACACCAAATATTACACATAATTGGAGCGGAATCATAACTTTGAACAATGATACGAATCTAATAAATGTGACTGCGTATGACACATTTGGAAGAGGTTCAGGGATATATTCTTGGAATGTAACACTAAATTGGACCCCAGACATAACTCCTCCTAGCATTACAATAAACAGCGGTGTAGTAAATAATAGAACAAACCAAACTATCGTAAAAATCAACGGCACATCTATGGATGATGTAAATGGGACAGGATTAAATCTTACTGTGTGGAGAATGAATTTTGGACCATGGCACAATATTTCAAGTAGTACAACTTGGATGCAAACAGTATTATTAACAAATAATACGAACTTTGTTGAGGCCATGGCTATAGATAATTCTGGAAACAACGCTACAAAGAATGTTACAATATATTATAACTATACGAACATGGGCGCAATTCCATTGATGATATATAATGATAATCTTACATTCAATTGGTCGTATGATAATGCATCGATAGGTCAGAACGTAAGTGTGAATTCTACAGACCAAGTCTACTGTGGAAATACAAGTTTCAGGACGGACAGCAATGCATCAGGAACATTAAATATAATGCTCGGAAATACGACTGATGGAGGAATAAATTCCATGAATTATACTAGAGTAAGATTCGCAATATATTCAAATCAGACTATAAATCTTTATGTACAATTAGGATTCTTGAATAATACAAATAGTTTGTATTATAATAGCAGCAACTTTACAGTTCCTCAAGCAACATGGTATATAATAAATGAATCAGTAAACACATTAATGGCTGGAAACACAACATTCAACAGCCTAGGATTGACGATAAATGAAACCAGCAATGTGACATATTATTTGGATAATGTACAGATAGTGCCATAGAGAAAGCAATAATAATAACGGCATAACCTTTATAAAGCATTATTTATTCCTTCTAGTATTACCAAGCCTGCGACGCTGTAGTCGTATGGAACGCCACCTGAGGTAAAAAAGATTGGTGGATAAAAACGTTCTTATAGGTTATGGATAATAATATTGATGAAACGTTATCATGCTCGCATCGACGTTAAAAATGAATGGATGCCGAGTTATTTGTAGTTGATGATAATATCAAAGGCTCGCTAGGTGATAACGTTAAAGAAAAATAAAACGGAGTTGAAAATATGTCAGAGCAAACATTATTAGTACCAACTGAAGATTACTTGAAATCAGGAATACATATTGGAACAAAATTCAAGACCAAGTATATGGAAAAATTCATCTACAAGACAAGACCAGATGGTTTGACAGTATTGAATATCCAACAAATAGATGAAAGGATAAGATTAGCAGCAGACATGTTATCAAGATATGCTCCTGAAGACATCGTCGTGATATCACGAAGAGAGAACGGATGGAAGGCTGTAAAGCAATTTGGCAAGATGACTGGCGCAAAGACATTCGCTGGAAGATATACACCAGGATTGATGACTAATTCGTCTTTAAAGAATTTTTTAGAGGCAAAAATCGTCCTAGTAATCGATGCATGGCCAGACAAGAATGCAGTCATAGATGCATATAAAGTCGGAATACCAGTCATAGCATTATGCGATACTAACAACAATGCAAATTATATGGACTTGATTGTTCCCTGCAACAATAAAGGTAAGAAATCATTAGGATTATTCTTCTTGATAGTAACCCAAAGATACATGCTTGCAAGACACATTATAAAGAAGCCGGAAGAATTCAAGGCAACAATGCAGGACTTTTCGGACGAATATTGATTCGTTTGAAATTTATTTTTATTTTATTATATAACTTTATATTTATTGACAATATAACCAAGTATAATTATTACAGATATTATTAGTCCTAACATTGCAAAAACCTTTCCGCGTAAATTTTGTTTCTTAATGGAATACAAGCTAAAAACTCCGTATATGATGCTTATAGGTAAAGTTACAATTATTAATATTTGGAACATCCAAAATACAGACCATAACAATACAAATGAAAAAACTGCAAGCCCAAAAGAAGCTATTGCATATTTAGAGTACTTCTTCTTTTCATCCATTAGAAATCTAGACCTATAGAATTATTTAAATCTTTCTATCCCTGCACTTCTTCCAATCCAGTCTGGACAATTCTGAACATTGCAGAATTTCCTTCTTTAATCGACCTGTGCTTTGTGATTGTGACTTTTCTTAGATCTCCTTTGACTTTCTGGATTTCAAGCATTGCCCTGCTCCAATATTTTGCGGTATCTCCGCCGATAGCACGAGTCTTTTCTCGATCATCAAAATCGGTATATACTTGATTGGTCATCAATACAGGAATATGCTTCTTACGCGCAATCTCAGTGAGCAGAGCGAGATGCAAACCAAGTTCGCGATTAACATTCTGGATATCATTGCTTGCGCCAAGTTCAAGACGATAAAGGCTCGCGATAGAATCAATAATTATCAGTCCGAATTTTTCATCGACAGCCTTGCGCATGAATTCAAATGCATCCTTTTGTTCGCTATAAGTTGTAGGAGTGAGAAAGATTGTGCGCTCTAAGACTTCTTCATATTGCGGACAGACCTGCTTGAATCTTGCTAAAGAAAAGCTTCCTTCAGTATCTACATATAATATTTTTTTGTCTTTCACAGTCGTCATAGCTAACAGACAGAAATTTGTCTTTGCGGCACTAGGAGGACCATAGATAGTCGTAATGACATCGTCTTCATAACCCCCATCTAAAAGTGCATCAATGAAATCTACGCCCGATGAAACCTTCATATTATAAGTAAGATTGAAGTGTTTTTAAAGGTGATTATAGATGCACATATTGTTTAAAGCAACCTTTTTAAACCTATCTTCACTATGCTTATCGAGCATGAAATTA